>Ga0213865_10000989_pt1 | contig 18812 bp, 22 predicted proteins | sample PICome_6_FD_160100 | JGI IMG/M metagenome (GOLD analysis project Ga0213865, IMG submission 160100) | Coastal seawater microbial communities near Pivers Island, North Carolina, United States - PICO282 | ecosystem: Environmental > Aquatic > Marine > Coastal | place: USA: North Carolina...
CGGCACCGCCGCCAGAACCACCGCCGAACATGCTCATGATGCTGCTGAGAAAACCACCGCCTTCACCACCTTCGCCACCGCCCATTCCAAATGCGCCCATGATGCTACTGAGTATACCGCCTCCGCCAGCACCGCCAGCACCGCCTTGTTTTGAGAATAGAGTACTAAAGAAACTACTAAATGACTGTCCTATAGTACTAAACAGTTGTCCTCCCTTAGAGAATAAATCTCCAAAGAAAGTCGAGATAGTGGTTCCTAGTTGTCCTCCTTTGGCGAATAAAGTACTAAAGAAATTTGATATCTTATCGAAGAATCCCGTCATTCCGGTTGATATGGTACCCGGGTCTCCAAGATTTGCATTTTCTGCTGCAAACACATCGCCTTCAGCAATTGATACCCCAGGCACTGTCTTATCACTTATTTTTAAAACATCTCCTGCTTTTCCTAATGCTTCAACATCTTGGGTTAAAAAATAAACTTCTTCTCGTGTGCCCATAATTCCTTCTTTCAAAGTTTGAAAAAATCCTTTAGTTGCTTTAGTAGTTTCGTCCGGAATTATTGACTTTTTATCATTTGGTAATGGAAGATCCCCATCGTAATCCCTTTCTTCTTTGCCTGACGTTTCTGATATAATAATATCACTAATTGCATTGCCTGCAGCTTGAAGGAGATTTGGATCTATTCCTTGATCATCTGAACCTCTATCACAACAACATACGTGAATTTTTGTGTTTAAAGCATCAATAATATTTTGCTTTAACTGCTGGCCTCCTACATCTAATGCCTTTTGAATTTCTCCGGCTACTCCTGTTCCGGGAGAGCCCTGCGGCCCTGCCTTACCTCCTGCGGTTTTAATGGCCTTTGCGGTTGCAGCTGCACCTTGTTGATGGGCTCGAGCTATTTTTTGGGCAGGAGTTACCTTGCCCAGTAATCCTCCCAGCCAATCCATAATTGGTTGAACAAAAAATTGATTTATCATTTCTTTTTGAAGAGTCTTTACAAAACTACGCGCTATATCTTTTAAAGAGTCTTTTAAGTTTTTAGAGCTATCTTCAATAGAGTCAAAAAACGCCATGAAACTATCTTGTAAAAGTGTTTCAGTCGCACCGGCTACTGTTTCCATAAGAACTTTTGATGATTCAAAATTATCTGCAATTCTTTGTGACTGTAGTAAAGCTAGATCAAGGTCAACAAGCTTTTCATCTTGTTGTAAATCAATAAGAGTATGAGCGAGCTCTTGTCCCGCTGCAAGATCAGTATTTGCAAGTAAATCTATATCTGCTATAGAAGCACGAAGCTCTTGTGCTTGCGCTTGTGCAGTCTTATCTTTAGTATTCTCAAGCTCAATAGCCGTAATTGTCATCTGGGCTTTTTGAAGTCTTAGTTTAGCTTCAAGCAAGGTATACTCAGAGTCAATCTGATCTTTCTTCATCTGACGCTCTTCTTCTATAAGAGCTTGCTTATTCTTGTACTGCTCCTGCTCAATTGCTAAGTTTCCTTGAGCCATTGCTTTGTCTTCGTTAAAGAAAGCATTATTTCTACCAGCTTGGCCTACTGCAAGCTTAAGTTGTTTTTTCTCAATACTTTCTTGAGTTTTTTGAATATCTTGTCTAAGTTTTAATTCTTTATTTAATTGATCTGTAACCTGTTTTTGGTATCCGAGTATTTTCAGCTCAAATTGTGCTGCGTCTTCTTCTTTCTTTGCAGCTAATAATTGTGATTCTATGCCTAAAAGCCTTGCCGCCTCATCTGCTTCTGCTTGCGCTAATGCAATCTTTCTTTCATAATCTTCTTTCTGTTGAGCGCTCAAAACAACATTTGTAAGTTGCATATTCTCATATTCTGATTGAATAGAGTTTAGTCCTATTTGTGCCTCTGCTGCTCCATTTAAAGCTTTATGAAAATCTTTTTCATGCTTTGCAATACCCTCTTGTGCGTTTAATTGACGAATTTTTTCATTATTAATATCGTCAAGCATTGCTTTTTCATTTGCTAATATTTCTGCTTCTCTATCTCTTAGCTTATTCTTTAGATCTAAAAGAGTTAAGCCTTCTTCCTCTGTTACATTGACTAATTTCATTAGTCGAAGAATTGCTTGGCCCTGTTCTGTTTCTTTTCCTGCTCCATCTACCTTAAAGAAGTCTTCTATACTTGTTTTATCAGAGAGACCTTCAATATTCTTTGTTAAAGTGTCGATTGCTCCATTAGCATCAAAAATAGCCCCATAAAAAGCAGTAAACTTGGATTCTGGAGGAAGTATTTTATCTCCTGCATCTTGGAAAGCTTGGGCAGCATTAGTCATCTGACCAAACGCATTGTTTACAGCAACAGATTTTGTATTAAGAGTTTCTACTTCGTCTAAAACACCTGTATACCCTTCTCTAACTCTTTCTAAAGCTTCTGCTATTGCTGTTGGATCATCAGACTCTCGTATAGTCGTAAGGTCTTCTTTTAAAGTTCCTAGTCCAAGGTTGCTCGATCCTTCTATTCCTGCTTTTTGTAGAAGATCTATATTTCTTTGTAAATTTGGAAGAGCTCCTTCAAGTCCCTCAGCCTTTTTTCGGATCATATCCATTTCTTTGCTGTCTAAAAACTTTAATGCTTCCCCTGCTTCTGTACCCTGCATCTGGGTCTTCAAGTCATTTATTTGCATTTTAGTTTTTTGAACTTCTTTTCCTACACCCCCAAACCCAAGAGTCCATTCAGATAAAGTCATGTACCAAGCTTCATCTTCTCCTTTTTTATTTAATTTAGCTAATTCATCCCCTAGCTCTCGTACACGGCTAACTGATTCTGATCCGTCTAATACGTCTGTATTTAAAAAATCGGGGACGGGAAGAATTCCTGAACTCCCCACGCTTCGAAAGGTATCATCTCCTGTTTCTAGTTTTCTAAAAGCTTCTACAGCGGCATCAAGCTTAGTGGGGTCAAATTCTTCTAAGTCTTTTAAAAATCCTTTAATTCCAGTATAGCTAAAGTTTGATATAAGCCCTAGAGTCTGTGCAAGATCTTCTGCAGGGCTTCTTGCCTTTTTTAATCCTTCTTCAACTTCATTGATTTCTTCTAGCTGTTCTTCGAATGCTTTTGTTAGTTCTTTTACTTTTTTCTCTAACGCTACAATCTCCTGATCGCGAAAAAACTTATCATATAAATCTTTTCCAATTTGAGCAAGCATTACGCCAATACCAACAAAAGAGATTACTGAAAAAATCATTCCTACAGCTCGACCAACCATAGAAGCCATACCTACAAGGCGCCCCATAGTTTTGCCGTACTCCATCTCAAAATTAAGCATATCAATGCGTAGTTGAGTAAAGAACCCGTTAAAAGCATTTTGATTTGCTTTTGTAGTTTGTAACGTCTCTAGTCGAATTGCTTGTAAGTCTGCTTTTAGCTGTTGTTTAGTAATTTTAGAATAGTTTACTACTTTACTATTTTTTGCATTATACGCATTTTCCAATATTCGAAGATGATTTTTTGTAAGCTTTTCTTGATTTTTAAGTTGAGCTTTAATTTTTTTCCCCATAGGAGTAGCGTTTAGACTTTTTTGAATTCTTTTTCTTGATTTTGCAATATCTTTCTCTGTTCGAACTATCTGAGGAGCTACAGGAAGCAGGCTTTTAACAATAGCAATTCCAATTACACCAAAACCTGCTGCAAGAGCTTGAACATTACTTGCAAAACTTCCCGCCAAGAAATTAACTACAGGCGCGATTGTTTGGCCTAAGTCTTTTAACATATCTTGGAACTTTGCTCCAAGCTGAGTAACTTTATTTACAGAATCGCCTACATCATCAAACTTAGTCTCGCCTTGTGCAAGTACTGCGTTTACTACTGCTTGACTTTTTTCAAATGTTGTAAGATCTTTTGCGTTTTTTCCAATAGTTTTTGCATACTCTTCAGATGCGTCTTTAATACGAACAATAATACCCAATTCATCTAGAAGTTCTGGTTCTGCTTTAATTGCACCTCGAGTAAGTCGATTAAATGAGTCTGTTACATCTCGTCCTAAGATTGTACCTGCATTTTTTGCTACAGTGCCTAGACGTTGTAACTGATCAGAAGTAAGACCCGCTGCATTACCAATAGCTGCAGCTTGAGCGGCATCCTTAAATGCTACCATACCTGCGGTAGCTCGTTGAAGGTCTGTACTCAGCAACTTCATGGAGACCCCGGTGCGAGATGCCATCATCTCTTGTCCAGAAGTCAAAGCAGACATATCTCCAACTCGTTGCATGAATTGAAATGCAGCAGATAAAGCAAAGACACTTGCAGCAACAGTTGCGTAGGCACCAACAAGACCTCCCATACCTTGGGACATCTTTGAGAATTCTTTTGTAGAGTTTGAAGTTGCTTGAGCAGCGCCTTTTGTTCGGCGGTCGTAAGTTCTAGTATTGGCGTTTAGTCGATCTTGAGAGCTGTTGGCTCCATCAAGTGCTGCTTTTAATTTTTTCGCACTGACAGTGGCTTTTTGCATTTTGCCATTGACTTCAACATCAATTTTAATCTTATTTGCCATTAGCCTTTCACATTATGGGTGAAGTTTTTTCCTCCACCGCTTTTCGCTTTTGCTTTTCTTTCAGCTTTGCGTCGTTCTTCTGCTTTTTCAGATCTATATTTAACTAACTCTCCTTCGTAAAGCTTCATTAAATATATCATAGTTTTAGGATCGTCTATTTCATATACTTTAAAATAGTAATCAATTCCGTCCCAATACTTTCCCATATATGTTCCACTCATTCCTTCCCAGTGATCTGGTAATAAGCTGAACATAAAAAATGCCACTTGAACTTCTTCGGGAAACTCCGAAAGCTCGAGCGGCATTTTGGCAGGATCAGGTTCTTCGCCTACTTGTTCGCATATACGTAAATACTTTTCTACGTCAATAGTAGAGTCTGATTCGTTTATATATCTCTTATATAAACGTTGAATCTCCTCTATTTGGCTCCAGTAAAATTTTCCAAGTCACCCACTGCTTCAGTGACCCAAGTATCAAAACTATTGGAGTTTTTCATCAATAGTTCCGCATTTTCTTGTGTATACGGTAACTCGTCATCGGGGTCAAAGTCTGAAACATCTACCAAAAGAAGCTCTTCTAGGTAACGATATTTTAAGCCTGACCAGCCTTTAATAACTGCTTTACAGTACTCAACAATGAATTTATCTTCGTCTAAATTTTCTTCAGGCTGACGAGTTTTCTTATCAAACTTTGTTGTTAAACAACGCTTTCGTAGTTTTAACATCTCTTCGCGTCCGAGATATGTTAAATCTACTGTCATGCCTGTGAAGCCCGGAAAGTCTAGGCTTACTGTTTTGCTAGGAGTAATTAAACTCGCTAAAGAAATTGGGGTGTCGCTCATTATCTTGTCCTTTTGTGAGAGGTATAAATTAATTTATTTTGTAATTATAGGGTATGGGAGATGAGATGTCAAGGTTTATTTTTTGAAGGAGGGTATTATAAAAAAAGGGGCCGAAGCCCCTTATAGTAATTTTAGTTGTTACGGCGCAGGTACTTCGTTTACTGTGACAGTATCAGTATCTGAAACACTTCCTGAGGTAGCAGTCGTTATTGTAGAAGTCACTGAAAAAGTCCCATCTTCCGCGGTGGCACCGTTGTCTGCTAAAGCAATGATGTCTACTTCATCTACAGTAAATACTGCTGAATTTGAGAGTGCTGTAGTTGCAAAGTAGCGCTTAACATTTCCATCTCCACTTACAAGATTGAGATAGACTGTCTCTCCGTTCGCGTTAGCTGTAGTAACTGTAACTGTAAGGTCTCCAGGAGCAGCTGCATTAGTAATTTCTGTATAGCTTAGTGCATTGCTTACAGTGGGCGCATTACCTGTCTGAACACCTGTATAGGCAACAGTCGCTTCGTCAGTTCCGTCGATTGTTGAAGGTAGTGCGTGGAAGTTTGCTTCAATTGAGATAACATCATCAATTGAGTGAGTTGGTACTTCCAAGTGTGCTGTAGGAATATCAACAACAAGCTTTGGAGCATTTCCACCACCAATGTTAAATGCCATGTCAAACGAATTAGTAACTGTACTTGTTGCTTCAATTACGTGCTCAAACAAATCCCGGCTCTTATCGGTTGCAGTATCTAGGTAGCAAGTAAAGTTACCTGAGATTGAGCGAGTTCCAGTTACATGACCCAAGGGCTGATTTACAATACCGAGAGTCTCGGGAGTAAGGAAAGTAATATTATTTGCAAAAGTAATATTTCCTCCAGTAAGAGTCAACACATAAGTAACTGAACTGCCACTGATTGATGAAGATACGTCAAGAGTAGTAAGACGATTACGAATAAAGTTACTTGTAGAAGTGATTGCTCGGTCAATAGCAGCAGAAGCATCAAAAGAAGCTTCTTCAGTAATAATCTTACCAAAGCCAGACCAGTTAAGAGTTGAAATGCCATCAATGTCAAAATCAATACTTACTTCATTTGCAACACATCCTTCCAGCTTATAAATAGTTACACCGGCGCCAGTTGCAAAATTATCGTCTGAATCTGAAACAGCGCCCATTACAAAAAACAGATCAAACGTTCCAAGAGCTGCTTTGTTTGAATCATCAAAATCAAAAGTTGTTGTTCCGCTTGAGACTGTTACGCCTGCGCTCCATGAACCGCTATATGAGTTGGCGGCGACAAAGTTTGCCCAAAGAGCTTCTTCTGCACAAGTTCCGTAGTTTGGACGTGCATAAGTTGAGAAAGACCATTCTGCTGGTGCGTAAGAGTCGTTAAACATTTGACGAGCTCGTCGGCTTCCTGCAGAAGATTCCATTTCATTCAAGGTAATTTCTGAAGCGTTCGTGGCTTGCGAAAAAGAGAAACCGTCCAATACTGGAAGTTCCCACACATTCGAACCCTGCTTGCAGAATACCTTAGTATCGCGACTAAAATGTAGTGCCATAGTTTATCTCCTATGATATTGAAAGGACTAGGGCGTGAACGTTTGTTCGTGCCAGTCGTTTCTAGTAACGAACCTCCAGCAGGACTTCTCCTATCCCCAGTGGTTCCATAACTCCTTCGTCAGTATCAATACTGACTATTGAAATTTGTTGTGTGTATTGTGTGTCCCCGCGTCGATCATAGTATTCAAGGCGAGAGTTATTTTCTATAACGGTTTCTATATCCTCTAGTAACATTTCTAAAGCAGTTACTGAGTCTTCTTCTCGAACATAAACTCTAACAGTTACGGTTAAGAACCTGTCTTTATAACCGCCACTTTGGTACGCTCTTGATTCTGAACCCGCATTAAGGTGTATTGAAGGAAATTGATCAACTTCATCCCAAAATTTTAATCTTGGAGTAACATTTCTATAAATGTCAGTGTTAAAATCTCCGTTTCCATCAATTTCTTTTAGCTTATCTGCTAAAGATTCAACAATGCCTAATCTTCTAGTAGAGTAAATGCGGTTTGTATCGGTAGTCATTAAACTCTCCTAGTATAAAATCTTCCTACTAAAACGCCTGCGGCGATTTCTCGTATCGACATTTCAATTAATCTTCTAGGATCTCTGTCTGGAGAACCTTGTGCAAAACCTGGTTCGAAAGTTTGATAAGGATATTTCATATATGTATATCCTATACTTGGGAACCCTTGAGGGGTTATCATTACATCTGTCGATCTAACAGAAGAAGCAAATCTTCCTGTTTGATAATTAAGTCTAGGATCCTGCATATTTTTTGCTACAGTATCTGGCAATCTATCATTTAGTAAAGCTTGAAAAGAAACTAGAGAAGCTCCTGCTGTAGGAGTTCTTCTTGCTTGCTTTTTTCTAACCGGAGGCTTAGGAGTTCCTGCTCCTTTTATAGTATTAATTTGATGAGCAGTCTTAACTTTTCCTTTTGCCGTTCCTTTGCCTTTACTTTTAGCTTCTTTTACAGGTTTTCCTTTTCCTTTATACTTTCTTTTTTTCTTGTGCTTACCTTCTTGTAGCCCGTAAACAGTAGTATCTCTAATAGCATCTTTTAGGCTTCTTGAACCTTCTTGTTCTACTATTTCTTTGTATAAAGCTGTCTGATCTTTTATTAGCTGTTGCAAAAACTTTTTTTCACTAACTGCATCGGTTAAGTTTTGGTCAGCTTTTTGAGAGGAAAGAATAGGAGTAAAAGTTTTACGTAATTGACCTCTTGAAGTTACGTGCTGAGTATGCTCTACTGTAAGCTCGACTCCTAATCCTTCTTCATATTTATGTATATTTCTATACATTCTATCCACAAATCCTGAAGTTTTTGGATTTGCTTTTGCGTCTGCTATAACTTTCTGAGAGCCTTTTGTTTCTAGGGCAGCTTTACCCATTAAAACTTTTGTAGTACTTACTGCGTGTCCAAACTCTCCGTGACCAATGTGATCACCGGTCTTATTTGTAGCTCCTGTAACTAAGCTTGCATCTTTGCCTGTTAAAGTATTAAACTCTTGACCAATTAATCTTTTTACTTCTTGTGCTACATAATAACTTGCAACGGCAAATATTTCATGCTTTGCAGGATTAAATCCATCTAGTTTATATTGCCTTACTGCAATTTTTGCTGCTTCAAGCCGTGCTCTGTTTGTTCCGGAGAGCATTATGCTATCTTTAGCTTTTAATTTTGCTCTATAAGATTCGACCAAAGTTTTTACAATATCAGGAGTTGTAAAAGCATTCATATCTTTTTCAAACTGCTCTCTATCCCAGATAAAAATTTGGCCTCTAAATCCCTGTACTTTGTCTCGGGTATTATCAGCTTGCAACCTGTTTAGGTGCCTTTTTGCCATTCTAGCTAAGCCAGAGTTTGCCATTAAAAGTTTTTATACATATCAAGAACTCTTTTTATGTGATCTGGAAATCCTCTTCCGTCTCCTGATCCTTGATTCTCGATAGTCGCTCCTGTTAACGTTCGTCGAGGAGTGTGCTCATCTTTATAGTAATATTTTATTAAGTCAACAACAGCTAATCTTAGATCATAAGGGCATGTTGAGTACCCTGCTGTATATGTAACTTTTACTGCCCCCGCTCCGCGAGGCCAGTTTTTATAGGTAGATCCCGTTACGTACAGTACACTATCCGTCGTTGCGTCAAGATAATAGTCTGTAGTTGCCACGGTGGTGTAACTTTCCGTAACGGAACCTCTTTTTTCTACGGAAACGATTGTATTTACAGGTGATTCTGTAAGTTGTACAATATGAGTACTCCAATCAATGTTAAAAGTTTCTACTTTGTTAGTAGAGTAAAAATCTATAATGCTATTTCCACAGTAAGTTTTTACTAATTGACTCACAGAATCAATCAGCTGATTTAATTGAAAGTCATCTTTTGGGTTTGTAATGCCCTCAATTTGCTTATAATCTGCTAATGTAATTAAATTTGCCATAATAAATCAATTAGTAAAAACTTGGGGAGGAAACCCTCCCCAGTTTATTTTAGCTAGCTATTATGCAGTCAGAACTACTGATACACAAGAGCGGTCGCCTGCTGCGTCAGCAAACAGCTCGCTAAAGCCGAGTGACTGAGTAGCGACGATTACACGACGCTGACGTGCAACTTCGTAATCCTGCTCAACGCTCACACCGCGGAGGCGTGGGATAACATAGTTACGAGTAGCAACTGCGAAAGCTACAGGCTTAGTATCTGCTTCGGCTTCGAAGTTATCAGAGATGATTACGGGTGAACCATAAACAGCACCGATCATACCAGTTACCTTAGTTGCAATATCTGAACCTACGTCAGTGATGTCAGCAAATGCTGGATCAGCGATCAGATCGTAGTAACGAGCCTGAGATACGACGTATGTTACGTCTGCTGGGTTAAGGCCATACTTACCCATGTCCTTACGTGCTTCAAGCAGAAGTTCTGCTGTAAGAGTAGCAGAGTTGCCTGCAGCGACTGAAGCGCCATCGAGGTCAACTGAACCACCGCTTGATGCAGTAGCAGCACCTGTAAGACCAGTAATTGCTGGTGAAGTGTTACCACGAAGGATCATGTGATCTACAGCACGAGCGTGAGCACGAGCAACACCTTCAGTCAACATTGGCATCAAGTTAACAAGAACTTCTTCGTCAATGTGGTTGTCCATGAAAGTGGTTGAGATCATACGGTGAGCTTGAAGAATCTTTTGATTTGCTTCAAATGTACCCGCAGTACCGCCTGCTTCAGCAAGACCAGTTGTAGAACCAGTACCTACAGCATTCTCACCAGTAGTAGCAAAGATAGCCTTTTCTACGTCGTTCTGGAGAGGCATTACCATAGATGCTGAATTCATTTGCACTTCACGGAAGATTTGAGCCAAACGATACTGAAGCTGAACTTCCTTTTCGATTTGACGGCTTACTTCCTGGTCAATGTCACCAGCGTTGCTTGTATACTCGATACCAGCCTTCTCAAGAAGGTTTTGGCCATACTGAGTATTCCAGCCTTTGTTAGTATAAATACCGAGCATATGACCGTACATAAGATCTTTGCCCAGGTCTGAAATACCACGACCATTACGGTCAGCGAATACACGCTTAGACTCACGCATAGCTGTAAGCTCTGCATTCTTCTCTTCCAAGTCCTTCTGATGCTGCTTGATGACTTCGTCAATCTTTGCATCTTTTTCAGAAAGCTTAGACTCGATATCCTTCATCAAACGCTCTGCGCCTGACTCGATACCAGTTTTAATTACAGACTCAACTTCTGCTTGCTTAGCAAGCTCAGCTTCAGCTGCTTCTTGTGCCGCTTTAGCTTCTGCTTCAGAGGCTGCTTTTTCTTCGGCCTGACGAATTGCGATCTTAGCAGCAGTCTCATCCGCTACCTTCTTAGCAAAAGCCTCCAGGTCGATTTCGGGAGTTTGTACTTCCGACATTGTCATCTCCTTTTGAACTGACTTTTCAGTTCCATCCGGTGTATCACTAGCTTCAAATGAATCTTCATCTTGAGCCAGAGACTGACCGGCTAGATCTACACTATTAGTGAAAGTTTTTTTGAACTCATTATACTCTTCAATAGAGTCGAATGACTTCGCGAGCGAAAAAGTAGCTGCTTGATTGCAAGGTACCGATACTACCGATACTTCAAACAACTCAGCATCCTTAATCTTTAGTCCGTCGGTTTCCTCTAGGTAATCAGCATCCTTGACTCGGAAACCAACAGAAAAAGCTCCAAGAATGCCTTCTTTAACAAGCTGTGCCACATGATCGGGCGCAGATTTAGAAATTTTAGCCTTTAGTTCAAGACCGTTTTCAGTGACTTTAAGTCCTGTTGCACGTCCGATAGGCTTGTCATAGTTATGATTGAAAAGAATAATAGGGTTCTTTTCAAAGTTATTTAGTCCGCCTTTAGTCCAAGCGGTTGCATCAATTGTATCGCCTGCGCGATCAAAGTCTGCAGTACTTGCCATTCCACAGATGTGTACACCGCCATCATCTTCGTCGAGTGCTTTAAAAGTAGACGTTAAGTTAAAAATCTTTTCCATCACGACTCCTTCTTAACGGGCTCTGCTGCAGGCTTGGGAGCCGGAGCAGGCTTTGCAGGAGCAGCTTTAGGAGCCGCTGCTGGCTTAGGGGCAGGTTCTTTCTTAAAAACTTCAGGATTTGATAGTTTTACAGAATATACCGCAGTTTTCCAGTTATAAAAAGATTTTTGAATAGCTTTGGGAATCACAGGCTTATCTACAATTCCACAATAGCTTTTATAGTCTATATCTGCTGGAAGTCCCCAATCTTTAAATTGGGAAACTAAGGTTTTATTAACTTCTTTTCGTAATCTATTACGTGAAGCCATTATTCTTCTCCGTTGTCTTCTGGCGGTCGTCCGCCTTCGTCTGGATTAGCTGCACTACCTGCAATATTAGCAGGAACTCGCAGGTCATCATACCCTTCTACTGAATCGAACCCTAAAGCATCTCTTGCTTCATTAGGAGAAATGATTCCAGTATTTACCAAAGCAGAATAATACTGAGATTGATCTCTTAGCTCTGGCTGTAAAGCAGGGATATTAGTTATGTCCTCTACACAACTAAATCCAAAATATCGTTCCATTGCAAAATTCATTTTTCTTACAATAGGTAAAATTGTTTCAAGATAGTACATTCTCATATTTGGACGAATATTTGCATTGTTTCCTGAGTCAAGCATAATCGGAGGAACTCCAAGTGCTTTTAGTACAATTTTTTCATTTTCTGCAATTGCGTCTTGAAAGTCTAGCTCTTTAAAGTTTACATTTGTAACTTTATCAATTTCTATGCCACCATCTAAAACAAGTGGTCGTCTACCGCCTCCGTCAGGGCTGTATCGTGCTTGCCAAGACTGAATCATCCTTTCTTTAATTTTCTCTGATAGCGTATTAGGAGATTTCAATACCAGTCCTGGCACAGCTCCATTTTTAAAAAAGTTATCTTGGAAGTCTCGCATACGACGCATAAGAACCATAGTTCGTAGCGCTGGCTTCAATCGTGATACTCCTCTATAAATAGAGTAGAATGAATTGTCTTTGATGTGAATAATTTCACTAGGTCTATAAGTGACTTGCTCATTAAAAGTGAACTTTTCTATGTAAGTAGTTTCGCTTGCATGAATAGTTACTTTATTTGCAGGCAAGTGATAAAGGTGCGCCCCGTCAAAATAAATAAAGATGTTTCCGTCAAGTAAGTAATCTGTAATTAAATTACGGCGAAAAGTACTAATATCTTGAAAAGGATTAGGCTCTCGATTTAGTAGTAGCTCGACACGAGAACGTTTAATACCTTTTATAATGCTATTGATACCTTGAACAGGAGCACCTACTGTAATTGGTATCTCTGCCGTATCGTCTACAATCAGATTTACGCCTCTGTTTACAATTTCTAAGTCTTCATAAGCTCTTTCATAGCTTACAGTTTGTTCACGAGAAGGCTCGGTCTTGTGGTCATAGTATGGTTGCGCAGGATTTAACTTTTCCTCTGCCTCTGGCGTTCGTCCTATTAATCTGTCATACCATGCCATGTTTTTCTCTTTGAATCTCTACCCAGCGCATCTGTTTCTTTGCGGTCACTAGGGCTGGATTTCTGCCATATAGTCTATGCAGTTCCAAATGATGTTTATGGCAAAGTGTCACTGTGTGCTCGTACAGCTCCGCCCATTTATCTTCTATAAACTCGTCTCGCCAAATTATAATATACTCGTCTGTATAATGTGCGGGTCTTTCTTTTTGTTTTTCTTTTAACCACTCTCTTAATAAAGGCGCTAGAGTGTAAAAATGGTGAAAGTCGAGTTCTGTTTCAGCACCACAAATGTGGCATTCTGAAGCTTTTTCATACTTTGATTTAGCTCGATCTCTTATGTATTTTACCGGATCTCTTTTTAGCTTTTTCATTTTGAATTATAGCCCCTGTAAGATAAATTGTCAAACACTATTTTTTGTAGGTGTCTTTAAAACCCGCTCTGACTTGTTTCAAACGAATATAGTGCGTATCGAAGAGCATCTGCCATATGCGATGCTCGATTATGTTTAGGTTTTTCTTTTGCAAGATTAGGATTAGGATCCCACTGATATTGATCAAGACAAGATAATACTTCACCGCATCGTTGATCGATCATCATTTTGTCGTTATCAACTATTCCAGCTACTTGTGCGATTCCATCTAGTACTGACTTTTTTGCATTTACAGTACTAATATCGTAATTTTGTGCGAAGTCAAATCGAGTTTGCTGTGCTGCGGAATCAATGTAAATGTAATCAATGTCCCACTTGTCAATCATTTCTCGAATTACAACGGCATGTTGCTCGGTAGTCTTTTCGGCATCAAGATACTCATCTAATACATAATACAGCTCTTCATCCCAATCATAAGCAATTACACAGAAAGCCGTAGGGTCACGATAGCCAACGTCGAGACCAGCAAAAACATCCATGCGGCGAGTATCGAGCTCTTCATTATTAGCGATACACTTTTCGTGATCAAAGTTCCATATTTGGCCTTCATAAGTGTTAAAGTCGGCTTCATATTCTTGCCTAAATTCTGCATCGGACATAGATTTTTTAGCTTCTTGTATATCCATCTCAGACATGCGCGGATTATCTTTATAAGTAGCTCGTATTGAACACCACTCTGGAAATTCATCATTAAATCCTCTATCAAAAAATTCTGCAAACCAGTTGTTCCTGCCCCGAGGGGTTGAAATAAAAATAGCTTTTGAGTTATCTTTATCCAAAGTGGGTCGAAGTGCTACATTAAACGCGTCGCGTCCGTCTGCCAACGCCGCCTCGTCAAATATAATTAAATCGTAGCTTCTACCCACACAAGAATCAACCTGGTTTACAGAACCCATTCGAACTGTAGAACCATTGCTAAGTTCTATGACTTTATCTTTTGCATTATCTTTTGAAACTTCCAAGTCAAAGTGTTTAATAAGATTTCTTTGCAAGTCGAAAGAAATCTGAGACAAGGAATAGTTGGGTGACATGATTAGAATGTTAGAACCGGGCACTAACGAAACGAGTTGCCCTATAATGTTGGCGATGTATGTTTTACCCTGTCTTCTTGAAACTGCCGCACAGACAAAACGATACTTCGGGTTGTTGATAGCATTTATTATTGCTTTTTGTGATGGAAGAGCCTCAACTCCTAATAAATCTAAGTATTCATTTACAGGGAGTTTGAGGAATCTTGTCTCAGAGTTTAAATCGAATATTTCGCTTGAGGGTACATCAGCCCTACTAACTTGTATTGCCATGTTTTAGTCCTGCTGTTGATTTTCCAGAGTTTCTTCGTTTCTCTCTATCCAATCTTCAGAGTCTGTGTTTTCATCGCCTTGTGTAGCTTGGCGATAGTAAATAATAATTTCTTTTTGTTGACGAATATACCTACGTAGTTCTTGTAAGTTATACGCCATATTTTCGTAGTCTTGTGGAGTAATACCAAAGAGTACGTAAGTTCCATCTTGCATTTTCTCTAGTCTGGCTACCTGCTCCTCAAAATTGCGTTCTGTAATTACAAAAAACTCTACATCTTGTAGGTCAATCGCTTTGGGAAGAGGCGGCTGATAAATTTCTAAAGTCTTAAATTCTGTTACCGTTTTAATAATCGGTTCTGGTGCAGGGAGAGGTTGCGGTACTGTCGAACACCCTGCTAGTGTTAATAATAGTACACTACTGAGAATCCGCATTCTCTACCTCCTGACTTGCTTCTTCGATAGCACGAAATACATCTTTCGTACCATTATTTATTCTTGGTTCTATCAGCCCGGGTTTGGCTCGGGCTAACCTAGTAAGATCATGACGCTTAAAAATAGATAAGTAATCATCCATTTCTGCTTGCAATGCACTTGCTTTCTCTGTTAGTGCTCCAACCATTTCAAGTTGTTTTGTTAAATTTTGCTCTACTCGCTCTCGTGCAGTCACTTCCGTTTCATAAGCTGTTTCTAGTCTTACTACATTATTACGTAATGTAACTATATTTGCTTCTAACTGTGCAATTGTTGCGTCTTTCTGCGCTACTGTAGTTGTATGGTAAGCGTACGCTCCACCGGCAAGTACAAGTAACAGGGGCAACATTTTTAGCATATCAAACATTATTTTACCTTTTTAATTTGAAAGTTAAACGGCTCTTGAGTTTTCATTTCAAAAGGCTCTCCCGAAGTAAGACGACCTTTTACATGCTTTGATTCACATTTTTCAAGCCACTTAAAGTTATAAGTTGTTTTTTTAATTGGATCATACCAGACAGTAACTTGCCACTCATTAAAAAAGAGACTAACAATCCAACGAAAAGGCCAAGAGACAATTTTCAATAAAATTCTCCCAACGTTTTTCAATAACTTCACGCTCTTTGTACGTAGCATATAACGCTTCCTTTTGGCTATCCGGTACTGAGTGGTATTCTTCCCACTCTTCTGGTGTCATAAATTTTTTCTTTGGATAAGATATCCCCAACTCAAAGGTATAATACAGTTGTCCTGTTACTAGGTCTTCTGTGGACTCTAAGTTGGGGGACATCGCAACACAACCACTTAAAAATATAAGCGGCAGTATCTTTTTCACTTCTTAGCAGAATATGCTTGACCGCCAAAAAATGCGGCAACAATAGCAGCTACTGAAACAAAATAAGTAGCAGCCATATCACCCAAAATTTTGGATGCTTGGTCAAGACCAATACCGTCTGCTGCAACAACAGCAAAAGGATACAGTAGAAGCCCAAAAAGAGCAAACCAAGTCATATTACGCTGAGCGTCTCTCATTGCATCAGCATCTTCAAGTTCTTTTCGTTTGAACTCAAGATACATACGCTCTTCTTCTGCGCTTACTTTTCCATCCCCATTAGTATCTGCAGGATGATACTTTTGTTCTTCACTCATTACCATTTTACCTTATCTGCCCAATATGCCGCTGACATCTTACCTTTTGCAATGTTTCTACGATGACGTGCTTTAAAAGATGCGCGTTTACGCTTCATTGCAGCAGACTCCCCTTTTTTAGGTTTTCCTGCGGTCTTAGCACCTTGCTGACCAAACCGTATTGTTTTAATCTTACCCCCTACTTTTGCCACAACAATGTGTGACTTTTTAGGGTGCCCTCGAGTGCGCTTTGGTTTATTGAATCCAGACACACCCGCACGCTTTAATCTTGGATCTCGCTTTTTACCTTTTCTTTTTGCGGGCACTTGACTTTCTCTTCTTCCGAGCAAATGTAGATACATTTCTCGGCTTGCCGCCTGGGTTGCCTGCGGCTCTCTTACGTCGTATTGCTGAACGCTTTTGTGCTTTTGTCATTCTCGCGGCTTTGGCTGCTGGAACGCACTTTGGGTACTTACCTTTCTTCGAGGTCTTACGACCACAAGGTTTATACCCCCCGCCCTTTTTGGGGCGGGAGATATCTACCCATTTTTCCTTAAACCATTTAGTTAGGCCGCCTCGCGGTTTAGCCATTACTTTAAATTACCACCGCCGTTACCGCCGCCTTGAGGACTTTTAGGCCCTTTAGGCCCTCCACGCTTAGACCACCACCAGTATCCAGCACCTGCTACAACTAATAGTACAAGCCATTCCATTACAGCTTACCTGCGCCCCATTTACCCCAGGCCCACCAAGCTGCCATACCTACGATTACTCCAATAATAAATTCCATACTATTTCCCCATGCGGTATCTACCGCCTCGAGACTTGTAGGTTCGTACTAGCCAACCATTTGCATATGCGGAAGGATAAACCTTAAATCGTCTCTTTGCTTCTGCTTTGACTCGTGCATATAACTTTTTGTTAGTAGGCACAGGTCTTTTCTTTGCGGCTTTTCTACCTCTTCTTTTTGCCGCCACGCTTCTTCTTCATGATTGCTTTTCGCAATGCTGGAGGGAGCTTCATCTGCTTAGCAGTCAAACCGCCCATAGACTTTTTCTTCTTACCCTTTTTTGCTGGGCGTCCGCGTTTTTTACCGTAAGTACCTTTACCTGCTGGCATTAGTCTTCCTCTACGAGGTATTCCTCGTCTTCGCCGTGATCTGCTACGGCATCTTCAAAAGATTTATATACTTGGGCTTTAGCAGCAAGCTCTGCTAAAGGGTCTAACTTTTTTCCTTCTGCTTCTGCGCGAGTCTTATAAGGTCGACCTTTTCCTACCACATACCAAAGCCCTTTTCGCTGATAAACTTCTCTCATATGCTATTTCATTAGTAATGTAATAATTACGCCTGCAAGAAAAATAATAATGCTTCCGCTCGCGGTTATAATACGATTCTCCAACTTCTTTAATACGTCTTCAATATCTTGAAGTCGATTGAAAGTAGTCTTCCATCGCTCTTCGCACTGCGCTTCATGCTGTGCCATTTCAACTTCGATTTCACGAACTCTATCATTCAGATCCATTTAACAACTTCTCCATGAGTTTGCCGTAATTACCTTGGCCAAATGGAAGAGCTGCATCGTTTATCTGAACGTTTGTTTGATTACGAATATTAGTGCTTTCCGCTTTTACAAGTTCGGCTTGGGCTTTAATTTCATCCATCCGCATCTTGTGTGCCATTTGTAGTAGATCAGCAAGATCCTTTGAGGAATAAACGCCAGTTTCCTGTGCTTCCTCTAATTTACTGGCTATCATCTCGTCGAGAACTATAGCAATATTATTCTTATTGCGATAGCCCATATCTAAATAAACCGTGTCAATATACTTCTTGACTTCTCTTTTGTTTAACAGATCAACTACTTGGTTTTCTGGAACTCCCATATATTCGCAGACTGCTCGAATATTGCCATATTGTAAATAACAATTAGCGACTTCGAGACCTTCGGGAGATATTGTAGTTACTTCTTTAGCCATAGACCAATTCTACATGAGGAGGTGTAAAATGTCAAGAACTTTTTTTGGTAGGTTATTCTGCTAAGGGGTTGTCTAAAGCTTTTTGTACTTTCTCTTGTAACTCTTCTTCAAGTTTTTCCATATCTGCCTCTATTCGATCTTCAAGATTTCGCATTGTATCGCGAACGTCTTTTTCAGTTTCTCGAGTAAGATTTGATACGTCTCGAAGTCTTTCGTCGATATCATCTTGAATACTTTTGACTCTTGTTGAAGTAGAGTCAGATACTCTTTCGATACGGCTGATATCGTCTCGTAAAGAGTTTTTAATATCTCGGGTGTACGCGATTGCTTCTTCAAGTTTTATTTCGATTTCGTTGTTTCGTGCTTCTATCGCACCTACATCAATATTCTGTACAATTTCTCTCATATCCATGTAGTCTTTGTAAAACTCAAAGCCGCCCCAAAGCGCTCCTCCAAGAGTGGAGAGCGCGGTAAGTACGACAAACATTTTGCCGCCTTTGAATGTCATTCCAGCAAATTCAATCTCTGCCATTAGTCATTCTCAAATTGCAGAGATTTCAATTG
>Ga0213865_10000992_pt1 | contig 18785 bp, 20 predicted proteins | sample PICome_6_FD_160100 | JGI IMG/M metagenome (GOLD analysis project Ga0213865, IMG submission 160100) | Coastal seawater microbial communities near Pivers Island, North Carolina, United States - PICO282 | ecosystem: Environmental > Aquatic > Marine > Coastal | place: USA: North Carolina...
GTTTTATTAATTCCATCATTTCCACAGCAATTTTAGGATCTAAACTGGATGTTGGCTCATCAACTAAAAGCATTTCCGGCTCTTGCATTAAAGCTCTTGCAATACCTACTCTTTGTCTTTGTCCTCCACTCAACTGGTCTACTCTTTTATTTGCAAAATCCTTCAAACCTACTTTTTCAATAAATTGAATTGCGCGACCCACATCTTTTTTACTAAACATACGAAACAGGCTAGAAAAAGTATTCATATAACCTAATCTACCCGTCAAAACGTTGTCTATAACTGACATTCGATCAATCAAATTAAATTCTTGAAAAATCATACCAATTCTTCTTCTAACGTTTCTCAATTTTTGACCACCAAGGCTTAATAACTGTTCTCCCTTAAAATTTACTTCCCCACTATTCGGATTTGCTAGCTTGTTAATACATCTAATTAATGATGATTTTCCAGCACCACTTGGTCCAATAATTGCATAAAAATCATTTTGCATAACTTCAAAAGAGATATCAAACAACACTTGGGGTCCACCCTTGGTGTATGTTAAATTCAAATTTTTAACTTCTAAAACTTTTTCACTCATAATATTTTCTCCCATATCACGCGTTTATAAAATTATAAACGCGTGATTAATTAACTATTCAGGGAATTACTTCTTTTTCTTTTTCTTAAACTCAGCTTTAGCTTTAGCTAAAGTTCTAATCACATCATAGTCTTTGTCAGACATTGCAACAAATTTTGATGATTTTAGGTTGTCTAAGAATTTTTTAGCTCCTGGATCATTTCCAAGTTCTAAGAAAGTTGATCTGATCGCTTTTTTTATAGGATCACATAATTTTCCACTATAGACGAAAGGGTCTTGTGGAACTGGAGGTGATCTCCATAAAATATTAAAGTCAGATAACTTTACTTTGCCTTTAGATACAACGTTATCAAATCGGTGACTAGCTACAAAGCCAGCATCAATTTTTCCACTATGTACTGCTAAAGTTGTTAAGTCATGACCACCTGTGTAGACAATTCTTTTCCAGAACTTATCTGCATCAGTTTTCATACTCGGAGCCCATACGACTCTTGGTATCAAGTCACCAGATGTACTTCCGGGGTCAGCATGCCCAACTGTTGCACCTTTTAAAGATTTTTGAGTTGTAAATTTAGACCCTTTCTTTGAAATCAATACTGATTCATATCCAGGACCTTCTTTTTGCATGTACCCTTTTTTCTTTGCATAAGTTGCAAACACTTCAATTGACTTATCTTTCTTCTTTGCAGTGATGTATCCGTAAGGACCTAAAACTGCTACGTCAACGAAGCCTCCGATTAACGCTTCAGCAACTGATGCGTATGAAGTAGGCATATAGAACTCGATTTTCTTTCCAGTATTTGCTTTTAATTTTTTTAATACTGGTCTGTATAAATCAAGCTCAAATGATGACTCTTCGGTAGGTATTATTGAAAACCTTAATTGCTTAGGATCTTTACATTTCGAATATGCAAAGTTAGTCCCAAGCAAAAGGGCTGTAAATAATACCAGTGTCTTTTTTATTAACTGCATATTTCTCCCCCTATTTGAGTTGCACTTAAGTGTACTAATAACTTAATAATATGAGTCACTTGTTACAATAAAGAAAAAACGATAAGGGCTATCGGATTACAGATTATTTAGTAATATACACCAAAAGTTGAAAAATTGACAAAAAACTTCATAAAAATCTTAGGTTGTGGAAGCTCTCAGGGTGTTCCAAAAATAGATGGTGATTGGGGGCAGTGCAAAAAAAACATAAAAAATATAAGAACAAGATGCTCAATATTTGTCCAAATAAAAAATATTAAATTTATTATCGATACCTCTCCAGATATTAGATTTCAATTACTGAAGAATAAAATCAATAATATTGATTTTGCTCTTTTTACCCACGCACATGCTGATCATATATTGGGAATTAATGAGTTAAGAACATTTTATATTAAATAAAAAAAGAAATTTAATATTTACTTAACTAAATTTACTGAAAAAAGTTTAAAAAAGATGTTTAAGTATCTTTTTATTAACCAAAAAAATTATCCAGCAGTATTAAAAAGCAATATCATTTCAAATAAGAAAAAAATCAGAAATTTAAATATTCAAGCTATAAACGTTATTCACGGCACAATGAAAACTATTGGATATAGAATAAATAATTTTGCTTATATTCCTGATTTTAAAAAGATAAATAATTCTGAGCTTAAAAAATTACAAAATTTAGATGTTTTAATAATCGATTGTTTTAGATACAAAGAGCACAATACACATGTTAATCTAGCAGAATGTCTTCATTATATTAAAATTATTAATCCAAAAAAAGCTTATTTAACTAATTTAAATCAAGACTTAGATTACTTTGAATTAAAAAAGAAAATCAAAAAAAATAATATAAATCCTTGCTATGATGGTTTGAAAATTAAGTTAAATTAGTCCCTAAAATTATTTAATTATAACTTAAATATTTAACAAAACTGTAACAAATCCATAATACATTGAAGCTATGAAAAAAGTATTATTTCTTTGTACAGGAAACTCTGCAAGATCTATAATATCAGAGTGTCTATTAAATCAATTAGGTCATAATAACTTTCAAGCATACAGTGCAGGGTCAAAACCAACAGGTAAAGTAAATCCCCATACAATCAAAGTTTTAGAAAAAAATAACATTAATTATAAAAATACATCGAGTAAAAGTTGGGATACTTTTATAGATACTGAATTTGATACTGTTGTTACGGTTTGTAACCATGCAGCAAATGAAACCTGCCCTGTTTATCCTGGATCGCCAAAAAAATTGCATTGGGATTTAGAAGACCCTGCTGCTTTTAATGGAAATGATGAAGAAAAATTAAATGAATTTCAAAAAATATTTGTTCAAATTCATGAACGTATTAAAAAAGAATTCATAGGTTAATGAGCAAAAATATAAAAAAATATTTTTTAGAATTTCTAGGAACTTTTGTTTTACTACTAACTATTGTTGGCTCAGGAATTATGGGAACCAATCTTTCAAGTAATGAAAGTGTTACTTTAATTGCTAATGCAATTTCCATTGGTCTAATTCTTTTTGTATTAATTTCATCTTTTAGATCAATATCAGGTGCTCATTTTAATCCTGCGGTAACCATAATGTTAGTACTTATGAAAAAAATGAAATCCAAAGATGCAATTGTTTATATTTTTTTACAAATAACTGGTGCTTGCTTAGGAGTAATTTTTGCAAATTATCTTTTTGGTCTAGATGTGGTCCAACAGGCAACTAGGGTTCGAAGTGGAGAAAACATATTTGTATCAGAAATTTTTGCGACATTTGGTTTATTGTTTCTTATACTTTTGAATGGAAGAAAAAGTGACTTAGCCATTGGTTCAATTATTGGTTCATATATTACATCTGCAATTTGGTTTACTTCCTCTACCTCTTTTGCCAACCCAGCTGTTTCAATAGCTAGAAGTCTTACAGACACTTTTACTGGTATACATTTTTCTAATGTACCAATGTTTATTATCGCACAATTTATATCGATTGGTTTAGTTCTTATTGTATTTAAAAAAATTTTTAAATAACCTACAAAGCGATTATGGAGTTTTTATATTTATTAGCGGGTTTTATAATTGTCTACGTAATTATAAAAATTTTTTCTAAGAAAAAAAATACTAAATCATCTATAAAAATTCAAGAAAGTGAAGATGGAAGTAAGTATATAACCTGGACTAAAGCCTTAAATTTAATTCAGGATCAAATTTTTATTATAAATAAAAATAAGACTGTTATTTTTGCAAATACAGCTGCAAAAAATCAATTTGGTTCAAAAATAGTTGCAAACCATTATGCCTCAATCATCAGAGATACTAATTTTATAGAAGCAATTAATAATATTTTTGAAAATAAAAAAAACTCTTCTGTAAACTCTGAAATTAATTTTCCAACTTATCAATTTTTTAAAGCCAAATTATATTATATTGAAGAAAATCTTTTTGATGAAAACTTTACAATTATGGTTGTGCTCCAAGACCTAACTGACCTTCTAAAAATTGAAAAATTAAAGTCTGACTTTGTTGCAAACGTATCACACGAACTTAGAACACCACTACAGAGTATTAAACTTGGTTTAGAAACAATTACAGATGGACCTGCAAAATCTGACAATGCTGCAAAACAGAAATTTTTAAATATTATGAAAAATGAAACCAATCGAATGGATCAATTAATTACTGATTTATTAACGCTTTCTAAAATTGAACAAGAAGAACATAAAAGACCTAACGATAAAGTTAATATTAAAAATATAATTAATATCGTGATTTCAAATTTAGAAACCTTGTCTCAAAATAAAAAAATTAAAATCTCAAATCTTATTTCAAGCGATATGATTGTTTTAGGCGATCAGAACAAATTAATAGAAGTTTTTTATAATATTATTGAAAATGCAATTAAATATAGTGACGAAAATAAAGAAATATCTGTAAAAGCTGAAATAAAAGATGATTTTGTTGAAATCAAAATTATTGATCAAGGATATGGTATACCCAAAACTTCTTTGGGGCGCGTGACAGAAAGATTTTTTAGAATTGATCCAGAAAAAAGTAAAAAAGTTGGTGGTACAGGTTTAGGTTTGGCAATTGTAAAACATTTAATTAATCAGCATCGTGGTCAACTTAATATCAAAAGTGAATTGGATAAAGGAAGTGAATTTGAGATTAAATTGCCAACTGCAAATTAATCTAAAGAGTATCCTGCAGACCTTACAGTTCTAATTAATTCTTTTGTGCCATCTAAGTTAATTGCTTTTCTTAATCTTCTTATATGAACATCTACTGTTCGAATTTCTACGTTTATATTATCAGACCAAACATTTGTAAGCAGTTGGTCTCTAGAATAAACTCGTTTTGGATTTTTAATGAAAAAATCTAACATACGATACTCTGTGGGCCCAAGATCAATCTGAGTTTTATTTCTAAAAACTTTTCTTTGTATTCGATCTATAACTAAATCCTCATAAACAGCTTTATCCTCTGCAACCCTTGGCTTACTTCTGCGTAGTAATGCATTAATTCTTGCAACTAATTCTGCATGACCAAATGGTTTAGTAATATAATCATCAGCACCAGCATTAAGTGCAGCCACTTTATCTTCCTCTTGACCTTTGGCGGTCAGCATAATGATTGGAAGATCTTGAAACTTTTTATCTTTTTTTAAGGATCTGCAAATATCAATACCAGAAAGGTCCGGAAGCATCCAGTCTAGTAAAACTAGATCAGGTTCTTGCTCCTTAATTTCATGAAGAGCCTCTTCGCCATTACTAGAAACCGAAAACTTAAAACCTTCTTTTTTTAAATTATATTCGATTAAAGTTATAATTGACTGTTCGTCTTCAACTAAAAAGACTTTGGCATCCATAAATTATTTTTCCGGATAGTCACCTTCTATGAGGTAATGAACATTTTGGCATATACGCGAAAGATGGTCACCAGCTCGCTCTAAATTTTTACAAACAAAAAGTAAATTTGTTGCAAAATCTAAATTCTTCTTATCTTTCGATAAAAACTCTAACACTTCTTTTATAGAAGCAGTTGCTAAGTCATTAACTTGTTCATCTCTTTTAATTGTATCTAAACTCTTTTGAACAGATTTTTCGATAAAACAATCTAAAGTAGATTTTAATTGTGTTTGTACCATTTCTCCCAAACTCTCAATTCTTTTCAGCATTTCTGGTGGTAAATCATCTGGTAAAGGTAAAATTTTCTTTGCATTTCCTTTTGCCAAATCTCCAATTCTCTCAAGGTCTTGTGAAATTTTTAAAGTTGAAATGGCGTATCTAAGATCTATTGCTACAGGTGATCTTTTTACCAATATAGTCATGATATGTTGATCGATTGACGATCTAAACTTGTTAATTTTAGCATCACTCTCTACAATTTTACTGACAGCATCTTTATCTACTGTTGTTATTGCATTCATAGAGTCATGAAGTAACTTTTCAGTCAAACTGCCCATCTGAACCAAGCTATCATTTAAATGTTGAAGCTCTTCGTCGTATGATTTTACAATATGTTCGTCGCTCATAATTATCCAAATCTACCAGTTATATAATCTTGAGTCATGGTATTATTAGGGTTCTTAAATATTTTTTCAGTTTCTCCCATCTCAATTAATTTGCCTAAATGAAAAAAACCTGTTCTTTGAGAAACTCTTGCAGCTTGTGACATTGAGTGTGTTACAATTACAATGGTGAATGAGCTTTTAAGAGAATCTATGAGTTCTTCAATTTTTGCAGTCGCAATCGGATCCAAGGCGCTACAAGGCTCATCCATTAAAATAATTTCAGGATTAATAGATATAGCTCTGGCAATACATAATCTTTGCTGTTGTCCACCTGATAAACCTGTTCCTGGTTCATTCAATCGATCTTTTACCTCATTCCATAAAGCTGCTTTTTGCAGACTTGTTTCTACAATCTGATCCATTTCATTTTTATCCTTGGCAATTCCATGAATACTCGGTCCGTATGCAATATTATCATAAATACTTTTTGGAAAAGGGTTTGGTTTTTGAAACACCATTCCAACCTTCTCTCTTAAACGAACTACATCGACGTCAGGTTTATAAATATTAAAATTATCTATTTCTATCTCACCTGTGATTTTGCAAATATCAATGACATCATTCATTCGATTAATACATCTTAAAAAAGTAGATTTTCCGCAACCCGATGGGCCAATTAAAGCTGTAACTTCATTTTTATAAATCTCTAAATCAATTCCGAATAAAGCCTGTTTATCGCCGTAAAAAACATCGATATTTTTACTTATAACTTTTGCTTCTCTTTTATTTTCTAGTTCCATTTTTTTTCAAATTTTTGTCTTGCATACACAGCAAGCGAGTTCATAACAATTAAAAAACCAAGTAACATCATAATTGTTGCGGATGTTTTTTCTACAAAGCCTCTTTCTGCAGACTCTGACCATAAATAAACTTGAACAGGCAGTGAGGCTGATGGATCCATTGGACTGCCTGGTAATTCAACCACAAAAGCTACCATTCCAATTAATAATAAAGGTGCTGTTTCACCTAACGCTTGTGCAAGGCCAATAATCGTTCCGGATAAAGTTCCTGGCATTGCTAATGGTACGACATGATGAAAAACAGTTTGTACTTTTGATGCCCCTACAGCCAATGCACCCTCTCGTATAGATGGTGGCACAGCCTTTAATGAGGCACGAGCAGGGATAATAATTCTTGGTAACGTCATTAATGAAAGTGTTATACCTCCAACTAAAGCAGTAGATCTTGGTAATTCAAAAACATTAAGCAAAACTCCAAGCCCAAGTAAACCAAATACAATCGATGGCACTGCTGCTAGGTTATTAATATTAATTTCTATTAAATCAGTAAGTTTATTTTTTGGTGCAAACTCTTCCAAATATACTGCAGCGGATAAAGCAATTGGGAATGAGATTAATAAACAAATTAATATAGTAAATAATGATCCTAAAATTGCTCCTCCAAAACCAGCTAACTCTGGATCTCTGCTATCACCTTTTGAAAATAAATAATTATTAAATATTTTTTCAATTTTTCCCTCTTTTAAAAATTGATCATAAATATTTAATTGGTAGTTAGATAACCTTCTTCGTTCTTCTGGAATATCCCTTGGAAAATTTCCTTTATGCAATTGGTCAAAATCATCTGAAGCTGTAAATAAAAGAGTAACCGTTTTGTTCAACTGGTTTCTATTTTGTAAAAAATAATTTTTAGCTTCAAACTCGTAATCTGGACTTAATAGTTTTATAATTTGCTTTTCTTCCTCGTCATTCGAATAAGGATAATTTTTTACAAACTGTTCATATACTAAAGTATAATAATCAGCGTTTTCAACTTCATCATTATCATTAATATTTGTAATCCCTAGTTTTTCAGCATTAAATGTAATTGGAACCTTAATCATAGTTCTAGAAAAGGCGCTTGTACCTTCTGAAAAAACTTTAAAAACTAACAAACCTACGAAAAATAATGCCAAAGAAATTGCAATAATTCCATAAACTTGAAATCTTTTTTCTGCTTGATATCTTTTTTTTCTTCTAAGTTCTTTATTCATATTGTTCTCTATATTTTTTAACAACACGCAAAGCGATAAAGTTTAAAATTAAAGTTGCTACAAATAATGTTAAACCTAATGCAAATGCCGCTTGTGTTTTTGCACTTGTAAATTCTTGGTCGCCCACCAAAATCATAACAATTTGGGTAGTAACTGTTGTTGTAGATTCTAAAGGATTGATTGTCAGGTTTGCTGCAAGACCTGCTGCCATCACAACAATCATTGTTTCTCCAATTGCCCTTGAAACAGCTAACAAAATTGATCCAACAATTCCTGGCAAAGCCGCTGGGAACACAACTTTTTTAATTGTTTCTGATTTTGTAGCACCAACTGCATAAGATCCATCTCTTAATGATTGAGGTACCGCGTTTACTACATCATCTGTAAGTGACGATACAAAAGGAATAATCATTACACCCATGACTAGTCCTGCAGCTAATGCACTTTCTGAAGAAACTTCTAATCCAATGGATTCACCCAAAACTCTAAAGAAAGGTCCAACTGTAAGTGCAGCAAAGAAACCATAAACAACGGTTGGAACACCAGCTAGAATTTCAATAATTGGTTTTCCAAATTTTCTAACATTAACACTTGCATATTCAGCAAAGTAAATTCCTGAAAATAGACCTATTGGAACTGCAACGCACATTGCGATTAAAGCTATAAAAGCAGTACCTGCAAATAAAGGAATTGCTCCAAATGCTTCGCTTAATTCTTTTAATTCTTCTGGACTCATTTCTGCTGAAACATCGCTTACAAAAGCTTTTTGAGGGCTCCAAGATGTACCAAAAATATAGTCAAAGAAATTAATCGTTGTAAAAAATTTTATACTTTCAAATAATAAAGAGAATACAATTCCAACCGTTGTTAAAATCGCTGCAACCGAACTTGAAAATAATATTATTCTTATTATTTTTTCAACGCCTTCTCTTGCGTGAATATTGTTTGAAATGTTTTTTAAAGCAAAACCTGTAAACAAAATTATTACTGATAAGAAAATGACTACTTTTGAACTCGAAGCAACAGATAATAATCGCTTATACTGATCTGCCCCTGCTTTGATCCCTTCGCTTAATTGACCAGTAAAGTTTCCAGAGTAATAAGCTTTAATTTTTTGAAAAATTAGGTTTAATTCATCTTTTGATATCTCATTCAAGCTATCACTTTGAATTTTAGAGAAAATTAAATTTTTAATAATTGTTGGTTCTAAAATATTCCAAGAAACAAGAATAATAAAAGCTGGAAGTGCGCACCATAAAGATAAATAATAAGCATAATATTTAGGTAGAGCTTTTAATTTAAATTGCTTGCTACTCGCAAAATAACCAATTCTTGACTTTGAAAAAAAATATAAAGAAACTGAGAAAAGAAGAATAAAAGATATTAATACAAAGTTCATTTAGCCTTTTATGTTTAAAGGGCCAGATTACTCTGGCCCTTTTAAACTTTAACACTAAATAAACTAAATTAGTTTGCTTTAATTGTAGTTAACTTTAATGCTGAAGTTCTAGTTGTCTTATACTTATCAGAACTTAGAGGTACTAAACCAATGTCCGTTAAGTAACCTTTTGGTCCCATAGTTTTATTTGCTGTAAACTCTTTTAAGTATTCATGAATACCAGGCACAACACCGATGTGAGCTTTTTTCACGTAGAAAAATAATGGTCTTGCGATTGGGTATGAATAATCTTGAATACCTTTTAAAGAAGGTTTTACACCGTTTACTGCAGTTGCTTTAATTTTATCTTTATTAGCAATTAAGTAACTGTAACCAAATAATCCAAACATATCTGGATCAGCAGATAATTTATTTACGATTAATGTATCGTTTTCACCTGCTTCGATAGCTAAACCATCTTCTCTAAGTTTTGCACAAGCTTTTTTTGCTTTTTTACCTGCTGCTTTGAAAGCGTCTTTCGCTGCTTTTGAACAACCTTTACCCATTACTAATGAGTTCCAAGCATCTCTAGTTCCTGAAGTTGGTGGAGGAACCATAATTTTGATTGCTTTGTTTGGTAAAGATTTATCAATGTCGCTCCATTTTTTATATGGGTTAGCAACAAGCTTGCCATTTACATCAACGTCGTAAGCTAAAGCTCTCCAAAGTTGTTCTTTTGTAAAATCAGCATCTTTAGCATTTACAGAGTGTGCAAAAGAAATACCGTCGTTACCTACAACGATTTCAACAATATCTTTTACTCCATTTTTTTCACAAAGAGCTTTTTCTTTTGATTTAATTGCTCTTGATGCATTTGTAATGTCTGGGTGATTTGTTCCCACTCCAGCACAGAATAGTTTCATTCCACCACCAGTACCTGTACTTTCGATAACTGGAGTTTTAAACTTTCCAGACTTACCAAATTTTTCTGCAACTACAGTTGCGTAAGGATAAACTGTCGATGAACCAACTATTTTAATCTGATCTCTTGCTGATGCATAAGTTGTAATAACTAAAGCAGCCACAACAGAAAGGATTATATTTAGTTTTTTCATTTTATTTCCTTTGTTATTTTTGTTTAATGCGCTGCTAATAAATTTAATCGGTAAAACTTATGTTACACGAATGTTACATTTTTATTACATTCACAAACTTACTGGTTGTAATTGTGAGCAATTTTAACGTTATTTTTCAAGGTTTCTAATGTTCCTGTGCAAGATATAGGAGAAACATTGCTTTTTAATGCGTAATTTAAATCAGGTCTTAATACTATTTCAAGAATCACAAGTTGCGATAAAGCATTTCTAAAATTTTCTTGTAAAGCAAAGGGCTGGTTCGAAGGAGGGTAAAAAATGCTTACTAAATATGAAGCAACTCTTGATGAACTTATTGTGCTTTCAATAGTATCAGACAACAATTCATTTCTAACTGAGTTAAAAATATCTCTACATTTGTTTGTACTTGTTAAATGATATTTTGATTCAAGACCCTTTTTCATTGGTACCGATATTGAAGCAAGAACAACACTTTGTCTCCAAGAATATGTTACATCAATTGCAATTTCTTTTTTTCGATCAGAAATTAAATTTGTTAAAAAATTTGAAGTATATTTTCTTAAAATAACGTCAATTGATCGATCAAGATCATGTCTTAAATTCATTATTCCAAGATCTAAATAACTAAGTGGCTTGGATGATAGATTTCTTATTACATCTTTTTTAGTTGAAATTTCGGATGTTGAAATATTTGAAAATAATAAAATAGTTATAAAACAGAATAAAAATTTTAATTTCACAACTTTTTTATAGAGTGATTTGTTATAGTTTTACAGATAAGTAATATTACAAAATTATGAAAATATTATTACGTTGTAAGAAATTTATAATTTTCGATTTAAACAATTAATGTAATTGCCAATAATACTATACCAACAATTACAAGCAAAACTGGGACTGCTTTATTAAGGGGTAAATTTGAAAGACTCATTAAAATTCTTTTGGCAATTGATTATCAATTGAAAGTGCACTACCACCTCTTAATGTGATTGCAATCATTATCAGCATCCACATTAATGGATATTCATATCCACCTTTGACCCATAAAAATCCGTTTTGAAAGTGCACAACAAAAGTTGCTACGAACAAGACTCCAACTAACTGTGCAGAAAAAATTCGTGTTAACAAACCAAGCGCAACACAAATTCCACCAACAAATTCTATAATACCAACGTACCATGCAAAAAAAACAGATGGCTCAATTGAAATAGATGAAAAAAACTTTGCAGTCCTTTCTATTCCGCCATCATTAAACAATTTTCCATAACCATGAGGAATCATCATGACACCAACTGCTATTCTTATAATTGGATAGGCTAATGGTGACAGCATATCGTAAATAGGTTGTAAGGGCTTGATTATTGAACGCGTTGTTCTGCTTACTGGTATCATAATATGATCAATGTATATTACAAAAATGATTTGGTCGATCATTTTTACAGTCATTTTAGTAGCTTTAAGTTTAAAAATTCATGGTTTAACACTGAATTATCTCAGTCAAAACACAGCAAAAAAGTTTATTTATAAAGACTTTGTAAAAATCTCTGCATTTTTAATTGGATCTCATTTAGTCCAAATTATCTTATTCGCTTTCTACTATTACATGTCTTATCAGACTAATCCTGATCAAAATCTTTTTGGTGGAAACTTATCAGGTAATTTTTTAGACTTTTTTTATTACTCCATAAATTGTTACACAACGCTTGGAACAGGAGATATTTTTGCAAATGGACCAATGCGCATTGCAACAGGTTTAGAGGCATTAATTGGACTAGTTCTTATTGCATGGACGGCAACATTTAAGCTGAGTTATTTATTTAAAAATAAAAACTAAACTTAAGACTTTGGAATAAATTTTAAAGCAACACCGTTATTACAATATCTTTTAAAAGTTGGTCTTGGTCCATCATTAAAAACATGACCATGGTGACCTTTGCACGTTGCACAGTGGTATTCAGTTCTTGGATACAAAAGCTTATAGTCCGTTTTAGTTTTTAAATTTCCTTTATAGAAATCAAAAAAAGATGGCCATCCTGTACCAGAGTCATATTTCATAGATGAATGAAAAAGTTTTGTATTACATGCAACACAAACATATTCACCTTCACGCTTTTCGTTATTTAATGGGCTTGTAAACGGTCTTTCGGTGCCCTCTTTTCTTAAAATTTCAAATTGTTCAGACGTTAAAATTTTTTTCCACTCTTCATCTGTTTTTATAATTTCTTTTAAAGCCGAAAAAACAGAGGTTTGGCTAAAACCTATAAACAGTAGGGATTGTGCAATAATTTTTAAAAATGTTCTTTTGTTCATTTACGAATATTTTCTTTTATCAATAAATCCAATTAAATCACTTTGTTCTTTGGTCATTTTAGCATTTTTTAAAGCTGCATACATAGATTGTAAATCATCTAAAGTATCTACATCGACAAGCAAAAAATCACTTTTCTTTAAATTATATAAATGTTTTGTAAAATCATTTAAAACTGTACTTGAAGAATAATTTGCTTTTGTAAATTCTGCTTCTAAGTTTTTTAATTTAGTAGAAAAACAACAATACCCGCCGTCCTTAGTGCCAATAATATAGCTGTCAAATTTGGAAAGGTAATTTACAGAGTCACTTAAATGTTTTGATGTGAGTTCTGGTATATCTGATCCAGATAAAACTATTCTATCCGCAAACGGTGCACAAATTTCATAAACTTCATGCATCGACTTACCAATGTTTTCTTCATTAATATCTAGAATGCTAAATTTAGATAAACCTAATTCTTCAATGTAATCTCTATTTGGACTGTTATTAACAATAACGATTTTATTCCCATCTTTATCTAAAGATAAAATGTTTGATTTGACAATGTTTAAACAATGAAGATTAAACTGATCAACTAGTCCTTGGTCTTTTAAAGTCTCTCTAAGCCTTGTTTTAGAATCTTTTGATTTTGGATCTTTCATAAAAAAACAAAAAATATTCTCAATTTTATTTTGTTTAAATTTTCTGGCCTGAGTTATGGTTTTAAATAATGTCTTTGTTGTTTGCCAAAATGAACTTTCTTCATATTTTCTAGCTGAGGTAATAATTTCTCTAGTAATTTCTTTAATTTCAATACCTAAAGCTTTAGCATCCCATACAAATTTATGGTCTTCACCTTCTTTTAAATTTTCATCAAATCTACCAATTAAATTAAATAAATTTTTATGAATTAAAAAAGACTGGTCTCCAAAGGGTAAATCAAAGTTTTTAGATCTAAAATTTGCACCAGACGCATTAATATTATTTTTTTTATTATCAAATGCGAGTTTAAAATAATTTAACTGTTTTTTTTGAACACGATCTAAGTCTTCTCTTTGAATTTTATCAATCTGACTATCAATATGTAAAAACCATAAATAATTATTCTCAGCTTTTAAAGCTCCAGCGTTTAATGATTTTCCTCGTGTTGAATTTGGAACTTTGACTAATTTATTAATATTTAAATTAATATCATTTAACATATCAATAGATAATTCGTTATCAGCATCAATGGCTAAAATGATTTCATGGCCTGAAAATTTATCTTTTAATTTTTTTAATAATGAAAAATCTTTTTCATCTTTAGAGGCTATAACAATAATTGAAAATGTTTTATGTAGTGCCACTTAAATCACTCTTTCAATAAACCAATAAATACCCACTAAGGCTATTAATATTGATAATGTATTTGTAAAATATTTTTTATACCAAGGTTTTTCTTTTATCCAGTATGCAAAACCAAAATAGCAACCCACAATGACAAATAGTTGCCCTATCTCAACCCCAACATTAAATGAAATTAAACTCGTGATAAAATGAGCTTGTGATAAACCAATCTCACTTATAACACCTGCAAAACCAAGTCCGTGAAGTAGTCCAAAAACAAATACAACAATCGGCCTCCAAAGTGAGATATTTTTTAAAAAAATATTCTCAATTGCAACGTATGCAATGGACAGGGCAATAATAGGTTCAACAATCTGAGGTGAAATAGAGAGTATGTTTAAAACTCCTAAAAAAATTGTAATCGTATGAGCAAGCGTAAAAGCAGAGACTTGGATTAATAACGGTTTAAATTTTGGCGAAAATAAAAATAAACCAATTACAAATAAAATGTGATCAAGTCCTTTTGGAACAATATGAAGAAATCCAATAGTTAAATAATTATATATTTCTGCAAACAAGTTTTGATCTTTGTTTTTTGTTATTGAAAAATTTTTTGAGACTGAATTGATTTTTAAATATTCAGTATAAACAATTTCTTTCTGAGGATTTGAAACTCTAAGAATAACCGGACCATAGTCTTTTATCCAACCAAACTGCAAGTTATTTTTATCTATATTTGATCCAGAAATTTGAATTATAGTCTCTCGTGAAAGATTTAAATCTCCAATTTTTTCTATTTGAACATCATCAATTTCAAACGGTATTTTTAACTCATTTTGATTGAGTGAAATGTTGTCTTTAAAATTAATTAAAGATTTTTTAAATACTTCTAACAATTGTTCAGCAGGCAACTTTCTTAAACTGTTATAATAATCAGAATTTTTAGATTCATCGGTATCTGAATGTGATGGATCAATATTGGCTAAAATAGCTTCTAAATTAAGTTGAATACTTAATTTAAAATTTAACTTATTATCTTTTTCGGTGAATTGAAAATTTGCAATAGATGGTTTTAATTCATGAGAAAAAGCTATAGAGGGAATAAATAGAAGTATAAATAATAAACGCGCCATATGAAAATTTGTTTAGCAGTAATATTATATTTTTTAATTAATTCAAATTCATTGAATGCGCATGAGCTTTGGCTTGAGTCATATGAATATAAGTTAAAAAATAATGAAAAAATAATTGCGAATATTAAGGTCGGAATAGACTTGGTTGGTGAAAGTTATCCTTATTTATCAGAGGAGACTGAGAAGCTTTTTTTAGTATCAAAAAAAGGCTTAAAAAAATTAAATCAAATAGATGGTAATTACCCAGCGATACAACAACCTATCGATTATAATGGAGTTCAATATTTATATTATCAGTCTCGTAAAGATTTTCTTAAATATGATGATTACAAAAGTTTTGTAGAATTTACAGATGAGTATGATTTAAGTTATGACAAAAGTAATAAAAATCCCCCAAGTGAAATTTATCAAAGATTTGCTAAAATAATTTTTAATGGTGAACCAAATAGTTTTTTCAAAACAAAGAAAAATTTAGAATTTGAAATTATCAATCAAAATAATCCTTATGAAAACAATTTATCAGAGATACAAATTCTTCTAAAGAATAAACCATTTATAAATAAAAAAATTGTTGTTTTTTTTAAAAATGAAAATGTGTTTGAAAGAAAAATATATCAAACTGACTTAAATGGTTTTGCAAAGATAGAAAGTTTAAAAAAAGGATTGTATTTGATAAGTGCTGTTGACTTAGAGAAGCTTAACTTAATAGGACAAATTAAATATAAAGCAGATTATTTTAGCCGCTGGGCAAGTTTAACTTTTAGAAAAAACTAATTAGAAAAATAAATATTTTTATAATACGAAATAGCTTTTTGTTTAGTATTATCTGTGTCTGTCATAATCGCAACTCCATCTATTTCGCCAAGTTCAAGATCTAAAAACTTTTTAAAGTGCTCTTTAACGTTAAGTTTAACTGTAACCCATGAATTTACTTTTGTATCAACTAGTGATGAAGCGACATAATCAATTATTTGTTTTCGGTAAGGACCCGTCCAATGACTATTTGTTTTTTCATTACTAGAAAAAACATAATTCATTACTTTTTTTTGCCAAGGCAAAGAGCCTGTTTCTTTTATTACTGATACACGAGCTGCAAAATCATGCCCCTTTTTACTGTTTTCTTTTATACCAGGAATTCCCTGTTCTACTTTCCAGGTTATATTTAAAAAAGGTGTTTTGTTTAAATCCACTTTGATTTCTCGTCCAAGACCTGATGCTTGTCCTTCAGCCTCTGCTTTTAGGCAACCATTGCTTTCTATTTTTAAATTAGCATCTGAACTATTTTTACTTTTAAGTTTAAATAAATCAGAATTTTCTGAAGCAATACATGTACCGTTTTGATCTATTAGAATACTGTAATCAGTCTTCTTTTTTATACTATGAGATTTAAGTTTAGCTAGCTCTTCTTGTGTAAATTCGAAAATTACAACTTTTTCATTTGAATATGACTTGGAAGATAAAAAAATTAATAATACAAAAAAAAATAAAATATTTCTCATTTACCACTCCATATTAATGTTTTTTATTCTTCCATAACTTTTCATCTCATCAAGGCATTCTTCAACGCCAATTCCACTTAATTTCCAACCACCAAAGGGAGCGCCAGGATATCTACTTGCTGCATTAACCCATATATAACCAGACTCAATTTGATCAGCTACATTTTTAGCTTTATCCATATCATTGGTTACAATGTAACCCGTTAAGCCATATTTCACAGAATTTGCCATTTTAATAACTTCCTCTTCATCATCCCATTCTAAAACTGAAACTACTGGACCAAAAATCTCTTCATTTGCAACCGTCATGTTTTGAGTCACATTATTTAAAACTGTTGGTTTAATAAAAAATCCGTCTTTTAATTTTTGATCTTTGATATCATAACCACCTGTATACAGTTCAGCTCCTTCTTGAATTGCACCATCAATATAAGATTTTATCCTGTCGTATTGTTTTTTTGATACTACAGGCCCTACATCTGTATCTTCTTCCCAAGGTAACCCTATTTTTAACTTTTCAATTTTTTCTTTAAGAGTTTCTAAATATTTTTTTTTCAAAGATTTATGAATAAATACTCTAGTTGGCGACGTACAAGATTCTCCCTTGGCATCAAAACGCATTCCCTTTAATGTAACCTCAACAATTTTTTCTGGATCAGTATCACTAAATGCAATTAAAGGATTTTTTCCGCCAAGTTCTAAACTTACTTTTTTTAATAAACTTGATGCAGCCTCATTAATTTTAATTCCAGTCTCTACAGAACAAATACCTGCTATCCTTCCAATATCAGGGTGCCTGACTAAATAATCTCCAACTTCATGATCTCCACAAATAATATTTACTAATCCATCAGGCAAAACATCTTTGATAACTTCTGAAAATTTTAAAGCAGATAATGGAGCCTGTTCAGAATTTTTTATAATAATGGCGTTACCCATTAAGAGAGGTGCAGCTAATTTTTCTAAACACCATCTAAAAGGTCGATTAAATGCATTAATTTTTAAAACTATTCCGTAAGGTTGGTATTTGGTAATATTTGAATGATTAATTTTATTTGAAAAAGTCTCATCTTTAATTTCATCTACATGGTCACAAAAATACTTAACATTTTTTATAGCGGACTTAATATCATTACGAGCAAATCTGATCGTATTACCAACATTATAACAATCTATTTTTGCATACGTTTCTAAATTTTTTTCTGCAATATCACAAAGTTGTAATATTTTTTTCGCTCTATCTTTAATGTTAATTTTAGACCATTCCTTTTGAGCTTTTTTAGCACCAGCAATTGCTTGGTCTAAAATATTTTTTGGAACAATTTTTACTTCAGATAATATTTTTCCAGTTGCAGGATTAATAATTGATAAACTTTTTCCTTCATCAAACCATTTTCCATCAACAAAGGAGCCTTTTAAATTTAATTCGTTTTCCATATTTTCCTATTGGCGCGCCCGGGAAGATTCGAACTCCCAACCTTCTGATCCGTAGTCAGACGATCTATCCAGTTGATCTACGGGCGCAATAAAAATTTAGTATCATATTCGTAATTAAAATTCAGTAAATTTAATAGGTTTTACTTTTATATGATCTAAAGTTAAAAACTTAATGTGTTTAAAAGAAAATTTAAAAAACAAAGTCGTATTTTAAGATTAATTCTTAGGTTTCTAAAAATTTATGCAGTAGAACGAGATAATTTTAATCTTGTTAATCCCCCAATTAAAAATGAGGGTAAATCTGCATTTATATTTAATAACAAATCTATTGTGCTCCCCAATGGTTATATTGACATAAAAAGAAAAGTTAAAAATCTTGATATCGTTCTTCGATATTGCTCAACAGTAAATTTATGGAAAACATCTCAAACATGGAAAAGGATTATCCCAGACATAGATAAAGAGACACTAATATTAACCTGTTTT
>Ga0213865_10000994_pt1 | contig 18752 bp, 33 predicted proteins | sample PICome_6_FD_160100 | JGI IMG/M metagenome (GOLD analysis project Ga0213865, IMG submission 160100) | Coastal seawater microbial communities near Pivers Island, North Carolina, United States - PICO282 | ecosystem: Environmental > Aquatic > Marine > Coastal | place: USA: North Carolina...
TATATAAAAGCTTATGAAGTTTTAAAAGTTTTAAAGCTTTATAAAGCCCAACTGGTTTATATCGATATTGGTTAGAAATGTATATGATTTATATATATACCCACCCACCCCCCGTGTGCATCCTGCCCACCCCTACTTTAAAAACTTATCAACAGGATATCAACAGCTTATCCACTTTTAAAGTGTGTCATGTATAACCTGTGGATAACTCTGTGGATAACTTTACAAGCTTTCAAAGTGTCATACTCCCCTTAAAAAGTGTCATACTTTTAAAACTGTACAAGCTTTTGAAGTCTAGTTAATATCCCGTGAAAAGATAATAACGTGTGTAAAGTAAACTTTACAAGCTTGATACACTTTGAAATCTTGAATAATTTCTGTAACAAAACTTGACAAATTCAAAAAACTCTGAAGCTTGAATTTGCTCTCGTCAAATACCATTGAGCAATTTTTCAACAGCACCACCTCGCAAACATGCATTCTTATAGGCTTTATAAAGTTGTTGCATTCTCTTTTTATTTGTTGCATAAAATAAGCAACTTAAACAAAAAAGCCAAAAGGCGAGGATAAAACAACATGACAACATTTAAAGATACACCGCTAACAAATGACAATACAGATTATTTTGCACTGTCTCTAATTCAAAGAGGGTTAGCTGATACTAGGGCTTTGAAAATAGCCGAGGGATTAAAAAACGATGATTGGGACAAAGTCGCTTCAGCTATCTGTAATTGTGATTGCTACAACTTCAAAAAGCTTTATGAAATTGAGCCGAGATTAATGTATATAGCTATTGATAAAGGTAATGCTAAAGTCATACAAGATAGAATCAATGAAATAGAGAGGGTTAAATAATGTATTACTATAAAACTAATAAAATAGAATCCGGATTATATGAGTATAGAGGGTATGTTATAGAGGAAATGAAACAAAGAGATAACCACCCCTACACAATGTGGAACGTTAGCGAAATAAAAGACAAGAATATATTTGATACTTATGATTGTAACGATTCTACCAACACTCTAAAAGAAGCTAGAGCAGTAGTAGACTATTATATAAAGGAAAATATAACGAATAAATAACCCCTAACCACGTTAAAAAATGCCTCGTTAATTCGGGGCTTTCGTGGTATAAAGATAACTAAACAAAGCAAGAGGGCTTTAAAATTATGGATAAATTAAACTTTAACGAATTAGAATTATTAATTAAATTAGTGAATAATCATTTTGATAATGGCGAACCTAGTGACAATGAATGGGAATTATCAGAAACTTTAACAAATAAATTAATTAATCAAATGGATTCATTACCAATAGAGGGATAAAAATATGTTATACGAACACTATAAAAAGAATGCGGAACTTAACCACAAATTAAAATTTAATGGCAAAGACACTACACTAGGGCAAGTACTAGACGAACACAAAGAATACTTTAATAAACCGCCTAGCTATTTATTAGGTATTGATTCAAGCTATAAAGTTGCAAAGGGTAAGAAGCTAAAGATAGTTACAGCTATTCAATACCTAGCACCGGACAAAATGATTACATCTAAAACACTTTGCCCAAATGCTAAAAGAAATGGTTGTGCTGATGCTTGTTTAAAAGATAGCGGACGTTTAGGAATGGTTAACTCACAAAAAGCCATGATTAATAGAACATTATTTTATTTATATATGACTGATAGCTATTACAGACAATTAAGATATGAGATTGATAAGGCTTACATGAGTTATGGCGATGCTTTAGCTGTTAGATTAAACGGAACTTCTGATATTAATTACAAAGATTTAGTCAAAGATTATCCACATATACAATTTTATGACTATACAAAAAATAGAAATATGATGTTAAAGAACACTAATAAAAATCATCATTACACTTTTAGTGGTTCTATGTTTAGTGATTATAGTATTAAAGAACTAAAAAAAGCAGTTAAAGATAAGTTAAATATAGCCCTTGCATTTAATACAGCTAACACTAAACAAGACAAATTAAAGATACCCTCTAAATTGTTCGGGGTTGAGTTAGTTTCTTTTGATGACACAGACGCTAGATTTAAAGATAATGATGGGGCTATAGGCTATCTATCCCGTAAGGGTTCAAGCGTTAAACTCAGACAGCTAGAGGACACGGAGCAAGATAATTTCTTTGTAACCTCGGCGAACTTAGAACGTATACAAGCTATAGAAGTAGCATAATTACCCCTAAAAACTTAACGTTTTATAGCCCCTAAATATTGGGGCTTTTTTTGTCTTATAGTCTATGGCTAATTCTAAGAGCCTACAAGAACATATTAAAACAATAGGCTTGTCATACCATTGATAATAAAATGATAGCCTTAAAAGGCTTTAAAAAATAATTAAAATAGTTCTTGCTTTTCTGTTGACAATCAATTAGATTTGTAAGTGTTAAATAAATAACTAGCTAGAGGGCTACAAAATATGAAACACAAAAAAGAAATAACAATGCCTAACTTTGGCGAGGCTGTAAACGTGGATAGAATAAAAGATTTTTCAACTGCTCAACTTGAAGCACTTGACAAGTTGCTAGATGGTAAGGCTACAGAAAAAGACTATAACATTTTAAGTAGTCCAATAGGACTAAACGGGGCGAAGTAGTATGCAAAAATATACAGACATATACGAGTACAAGGTGCTTAGTTATAAGGACTATGTAAAACTGAGGCGGGTTCGCAAGTGGAAAAATGTTTGGGTAGTTGTAAAACCTAATGAGATAAACGAAAATAAAACCGTAGAAGTGAGGAGATTAAAAGAATGTTTGACTTAAATATGATGGGTGTGTTAGTTTATATAATAGTAGGGCTAATAGTGGCGTACTACTTAAACGGGAGGGATTAATATGAGCAACGATAACAAATGGATACATGATTATTATGATGAGAGATGGCAACATTATTATGATGAGCTATGTAAAGATATAAAAGACATTGAAGAGGTTGAGACTATCGCTGATAGATTAGCTATGGAAGATGTTGATAACCTAGAAATGGAAGGATAAAGATATGAAAACTTGGAGCAGTACAATAACATATTCTGTGTTTGATATGGGCAGAGAATGTGAAACAGAAGAAGACTATATTGAGTGGGTAAAAGAAACTTTTAGAGAAGACCACAATATAGAACTAAGAGATGATGAAATAACTAACATACAAAGGGAGGAATTATATAATGAGTAGAACATATAACGATTATTACTTTGAAAAGCTTGACATACTTGACACACTTGACAAGCTTGACATGAACGTAAGGTTTCTGGACAGGTGGGTAGATGAACCAGAAGGATTAGAGAACGCTAGATATGTACTAGAAAAGAACGCTAATAGAAAGTTTAATTGGTTTGATAGAAACATGGTAAGAGAATTACTAGAGGAGGAAGTAAGATGAATAAATATGGAATAGCAGTACATTATGAAGAAGGCTTTACTGTAGAGGTGACAGCAACTAATGTTGATGAAGCTAGAAAGGTAGCTGAAGATTATGTAAACGAATATTGTGGAGTTAGAGAATCCTTTAGCGATACACAAGATACAGGTAACACATACCTTAAAACTTATCATAGAGATTGTTGGATAGTAGGAGAAAGATAATGAGTAATGAACACGTTATATTAGAAGGTAAAGTTATGTGGGCTTTCTTAGACAAGCCAAATCATTTTGATTATTATGGATTATTTTTAATACCTAATAAAAAATCTTTACAAGTTGTAAAAGAAAATAACTTTTATAATTTTAAAGAAGAACATGGATATGTTTCTTTACAGAATAAAAAATTAGATTTCAGTATTTATGATAAAGAAAATAATTTAATTATGAATTTAGATTATTATCTAGGGAACAATAGTCATATTAAAGTAAGATGTAAATCTTTTATAGGTAAAATGGTTAATCAAAAATGTTTACATTTAGAATCTTTACAAATAATAAAACATGTTAAAATAAAATCAGATATTAATTGGGAGACAAAATGAATAAAACTTTATACAAAAGACTAGAAGATATATGTGCTAGAGAATATGTCATTAATAAATTAACTGAAGATAAGTTTAGAACATTTGTTGACTTTCTTTATGATGACATAAGAACGTGGGACAATCCTACAGAAGTATCAGATAATGATGTGATGTATAGGATAGAAGAGCATCTAAGCCACATGGTTGCACGTATACTAACCAATACACACACAGGTACTACTCATGACTAACAAGCTCTTAGAAAGCCTTAGAAAAAAATTAGATAAAACACTTGACAACATAAATGAAAAGTCTAAAATACTTAAAAAGCTTAAACAAAATAATAAAATAATTATTGATAAAGATATTAAAGATAATATTCCTAATCATTTAAAAGGTTTAAGTAAACAACAAATAAAAAGTTTGAAAAAACTTTATAAATAATAATAATAATAGAGGGAAAATAAATATGAAAACAAAAATATTAAAAAACAAAGTAACTATTGAAATGAGTAAAGATGAACATAAAGAGATGATGTTAAAACTTAATTCACTTGATAGTATGATAAATACTACTATTGAAATGCAAGATGTTTATCTATCAGACATTGGTAAACTTCAAAACTTAAGATGGAGTTTGCAAGAGATGTTAGATGCTACATGGGATGTGCAAAACTATAGCTACATTCCAAGGAGAGGTTAATAATATGAAAATGTTTTTAATAAAATTACTAACAACATTAGCAGTATTCTTGACAATGTATATTAGTATTGTAATTGTTAATGATGATACTGTAGAAAATACTGATGAGATAATAACCTTGAACAGGAAGGTACAGTCTTTAGAAGAAACTTTACAAGCTGTTAAACAACAACAAGAGTATCTACAAATTATGCACAAAGGATTGAGAGATGCTTTGAATAACAGAACTGTAGAAGTTGATAGGTTAGTAGAACAAGCTGTTGATGATAAGTTCAATGAGCAGTCTGCTACTGGTGGACTAGGTGTTCTTACAGGAGAACAAGTAATAGAAGAGGTAGTAGAATGAGTCATGATGATTTAGTAAACTTTGCAATCTTAGGTATGTTGGTATCAGTTCTGGTACTTAACATATTACTTGGATGATGAAAGAGAATTGTGTGCTAACTCCAATGAGCAAGGAAGAGTTTAGGTGTTGGGAAAGTTATATTGTTCAGTACAATTACGACAATCCTAAAGACCAGATAGCTTACGAGGTCAGTTGGAAAGATGAAATATATAGTGTAACTTTATTAGACTTAAAGGTTGACAGAGAGGTTCAAGTCTAATACAATAGTTACTTATTTAAGGTATGTCCCAAGGTGTAGCCCTCAACTAACCTTCCTTAACCTAAAGACATACGAGTAATCGTGCTAGTTACTGGTCTAGTGCCTCTAAAACCAGACTAAGTTTTAAAGTTTAGTGTAAGATGAGCCTACTATAAAATCCTTAAAGGTGGTCGTAGACTGAAGGTTGGAATGAGTGCTAGAAACCATCGTCCATCACACTAATGTAAATCCTAGAGTTGGTAAGGAGAAAGCTACCCTTACTGTATCGATAGGCTTACGGACTGCTAGGTAGCGTAGTCATGTCTATAAAGGAAAGCATTATAGATAGTGCTAGGTATCACTTTAAAGTGCCTACTTTTAACCGGAGGGCTTATGAAATTATCAGAATGGGTGAGCAAGTTTGACTTACCTTTTATGTTTGAATTTAAATCAAAAGAATTAGACAAGACTATCAAGTGGTCATACACAGACGAGTGCCAAGAGAAACAGTTCTGGGAAACTTGGATACCTAAGAAGTCTGATATTAAAATCAGAAGTAAACTACCCAAAGGAAAACTACAAGCAGTGAAGAACGAATTGTGGGAAGACTTATCGGAAGACTTACAGATATTAAAAGATAGATTAAACGAAAGAAGAAGACAGAAAAGACTAGACAAGTCTTCTTAAATATGATAGACTCATGACACTTAATACTAAAAACTAAACCAACGGAGGTAAATATATGTATGAGTATGTAGAAGGAAAAGCTATGTGGGCTAACGTCAGCACACCGAACACTAAGTTCGAGCCACATAAGTATGGAATTGTTGTGTTGACTGATGAAGATACTGCTACCAGATTAGAAAGTGCAGGTTTATCAAGGGTAAGAACCAGAGATGGTCAAGCCAAGTATGATGAACCGGCTTTCTCATTTAGTAGGAAAGTAGAAAGGCATGACGGGACTACCAATCCGGCACCTAAATTAGTTGACAGTGATGGCAACGCTTTAGATGTTAGCTTGGGTAACGGTTCAGAAGTGACTGTGAAGATTAAACCTTACACAGGAAAGTACGGTACGTTTGCAGAGTTAATAGCTGTGAAGGTTACTAATTTAATTGAATACACTGAACCAAGTTCAGATAACGAGGAGTTTTAATATGATTATTACTATTAAGAATGAAGACGGTGAAGCAGTCTATGATGTTTCAAAGATTGAGAACGAAGAAAGCAAGGCTAACGCTAACGTTACTATCAGTAAGATAGGCACGTTGAATGTGTTGGTTGAAGCTTTAAACTTTGCTTCACAAGGACATCAAAGTAATCTCGAAGCTGTATTAAAGGACAGCCCAGAGGCAGTAGTAGAACAAGAAGAAGTTGTAGACTCAGAAGACGAGTCTTAATTCATAGTGAGGGCTAACATGGATAAAACTTGGGATAAGTTACATCAACCTTGTCCGCTTTGCGAGAGCAGTGATGCTGTAGGAATCAACGAAGATGACTCAGCAAAATGCTTTAGCTGTGGAGAGTTTATGCCTAGCTATACTAAAGCATGTGGAGGAAAGGATATGCAATCAACAACAACAATAACGCAGACTAAACAGCCTGATGTGGTAGGTGAAGGAAAGTTTTCAGCCCTAACGGACAGAAAGATTTCTATGGCTACTGCTCAGAAGTACGGAGTGAAATGTGTACATGACTTACAAGGTAATGTAGTTAAACATTTCTATCCTTACTACAATGGGCATGAGCTATCAGCTACCAAGGTTCGTAACGTAAAGGACAAAGACTTCTTTGTATCTGGAAGTTACAACGACACAGGTTTGTTTGGTCAGCAACTTTTCAAAAGCGGTAAGTACGTTACCGTTACTGAAGGCGAGTGTGATGCTATGGCTACTTATGAACTCTTAGGTTCTAAGTGGGCTGTAGTATCTATCAAGCGTGGTGCTAACGGTGCAGTAAGAGATATCAAGGAAAGCTTAGAGTTCTTTGATGACTTTGAAAACGTTATCATTGCATTTGATAAAGACAAAGCCGGACAAGAAGCTAGTATAAAAGTTGCTAGACTTTTCAAACCCGGAAAAGCTCGTATCGTTACACTTCCTAACGGTTGGAAAGACCCTAACGATATGCTAAGAAACAACAAGCATAAAGAGTTTGTTGAATCTTGGTGGGCTTCTAAAGTTTATACTCCATCTGGTGTTATAAATGTATCGGAGCAACGTGAGAAGTTTCACAATCGTGAGAAGAAACAAAGTGTACCTTATCCTTACGAAGGACTGAACAAGAAATTGTACGGTCTTAGACAAGGAGAACTGGTCACACTTACAGGCGGTACAGGGCTTGGTAAGTCCAGTGTAACAAGAGAACTTGAACATCATCTCATTAAAAGCACTAACGATAACGTAGGTATCATAGCATTAGAAGAAGATTGGAGACGTACCATTGACGGTATCTTATCCATTGAAGCTAACGCTAGACTTTACGTTGACCAAGAACGTGAGAAGTTTTCTAAAGAAGAATTGGATAAAATGTTTGACATGCTTTATGATGGTGAGAATCGTAATAGAGTATGGGTACACTCCCACTTTGGTACCAATGACATTGACGATATCTTTACTAAGCTTCGCTTTATGATTATTGGATGTGACTGTAAGTGGGTGGTCGTTGACCATCTACATATGCTAGTCAGTGCAGTGCATGAAGGAGATGAAAGGAGAGCAATTGATACCATCATGACTAGGCTGAGAAGTTTAGTAGAAGAAACAGGTGCCGGAATTATTTTGGTTTCCCACTTGAGACGTGTTGATGGTAACAAGGGACATGAGAACGGGATAGAAGTATCTCTCTCTCATCTTAGAGGTTCTAATAGTATTGGACAACTTAGTGATTGTGTGATAGCATTAGAACGCAACCAACAGTCAGATGACCCCGAAGAAGCTAGGACAACTAGGTTAAGAATTCTTAAATCTAGATACACTGGTGACGTAGGTATGGCATGTAGAGTAATCTATGATGCTGAAACTGGCAGACTATCTGAACTAACAGATGAGGACATAACCTTTGATGCAAGTTTGGATGAGGCATTTTAATGGACTTAGTATTTGACATAGAAACAGATGACTTAAAAGCAACTCTGGTACACTGTATCGTTGCTCAAGACATGGACACTGGAGAGATATTTAAATTCCCACCAGATAAATTGTCTGAAGGTTATGAACTGTTGACTAAAGCAGATACTTTAATAGGACATAACATCATCGGATTTGACATACCTATGGTAGAGAAGTTCGGTGGTGTTGACTTGTCACACATACCAGTCATTGATACTCTTGTATTATCAAGACTGTTTAATCCTAACAGAGAAGGCGGACATAGCCTTGAGAAGTGGGGATATAAATTAGGTTATCATAAGATAGATTTCTCAGACTATCTTAACTACTCTAAAGAGATGTTGGACTATTGTGTTAGAGATGTACAACTCAACGCTGTAGTGTTAAAGAAACTTAGAGAGGAGAGTAAAGGATTCTCCAAGCAGTGTATAGCTATTGAACAAGGTGTAGCTAGGATAATGAAACAACAAGAAGTAAATGGTTTCAAGTTTGATTTAGAATCAGCACTGTTATTACTTGCTGAACTTAGAGAAAAGAAACAAGCCATTGAAGATGAAGTTCACAATACATTTAAACCTAAATGGGTAGATGATAAATTAGTTAATCCTTACATCAAGAAAGACGGAGACTTATCTAAGCGTGGACTTACAGATGATGAGTACAAGAGATGTATAGATACAAATAACTTTGAACCTTTTATGAGACAAACACTACAAGTCTTTAATCTTGGTAGTCGTAAACAGATAGGAGAATATCTTATTGATTTTGGTTGGAAGCCTGAAAGGTTTACACCTACTGGTCAACCTATAGTAGATGAGAAAACTCTATCAGCAATCACACACATACACGAAGCTAAACTTATAGCAGACTTCTTACTACTTCAAAAGCGTATAGCTCAAGTTGATTCTTGGGTTGAAGGAGTACAAGAGGACGGTAGAGTACATGGCTTTGTAATACCTAACGGTGCTATCACAGGAAGAATGACACACAGGAATCCTAACATGGCACAAGTACCGGCAATCTATAGTCCTTATGGAAAGGAATGTAGAGCTTGTTGGACTGTAGAAGAAGGTAATGTTTTAATCGGAGTTGATGCTTCTGGTCTTGAGATTAGAATGTTAGCTCATTATATGAATGACGAGGAGTACACAAATGAAATTCTCAACGGAGACATACACACCGCTAATCAAAAACTTGCAAACCTTGAATCAAGAGATAAGGCGAAAACATTCATCTATGCACTCATGTACGGAGCCGGAGATGAAAAACTTGGAAGCGTGGTTGGAGGAAGTACAGCAGATGGTAAAAGAGCTAGACAATATTTCTTTGATAATAAACCTACATTTAAATCTCTTAGAGACAGAGTACAAAGAGCATCAACAAAAAATTATCTCAAAGGATTAGACGGTAGAAAGCTATATGTCCGTAACCAACATTCAGCATTGAACACTTTACTACAAGGTGCCGGTGCTATCGTAATGAAACAAGCATTGGTTATGTTAGATGATGTGTTAAGATTAAACACAGTGGATTATAAATTCGTAGCTAACATACACGATGAGTGGCAGATAGAAGTACCAAAAGATAAAGCTGATTTTGTAGGGAACTTTGCAGTAGATAGTATTGTAAAAGCAGGAACACATTTTAATCTTCGTTGTCCTTTAGATGGCGAATACAAGATAGGAGACAATTGGAGTGAAACCCATTAAAGAAAATGTTAAAACTGTTGAAGATATCTTAAATAAATTTAAAGTAGAGCATGAAATAAAAGATAACATAATCACTTTAACAACCAGAGCTATACCTAGGTTTGATGGTAAAGGTATTAAAAGAAGATATGTTTATGATTATCATATAGAAACAAAAGAATGGAGAAGCCTTAATTCTGATGGAAGTTATAATCCAATTTACTATAAATCAAATGGTATAAAAGATTTTTTAATAAGGTTTTTTAAAGATAATGTTTATGATTTAAACGACATGACAAAGTATAATAAATAATTAATAAGGAAAAAATGAAACCAAATAAAGAAGACAGAAAGAAATTTGATATTGATTTAGAGTATGGAGAGATAAGAGAAGATAAAATTAAAGACATGCTAACTGGTAAGAAGATAGAAGTTAAATCAGAGAAAGGCATGTGGATGAAGACAGGAAATATATGTATAGAGTATGAGTCTTGGAACAAACCATCAGGAATTAGAGCAACGGAATCAGACTATTGGTTTCATAACTTATGTGTAGGAGACAACGAGTTCTGTACTCTTGTATTTAAAACAGATGTACTTAGAACTATTGTTGATGACCTTGATAGTTTTAAAACTGTATGTGGTGGAGACCATAACGCTAGTAAAATGTTCTTAGTTAATCTACAAAAGTTATTCTCTTCAGATGTCATCAAAGCATTTAAGGAGACTGAAGATGAAAAAAAATAAGAAAACACTTGACACATTAGTAGAAGATATATATAATGAATTATCGGCACTAGGAAAAGGCGAACATCTTAACATAGATGAAGACACAATAGAGCAGTTTGGAGAGTCTATGAAACAGATTCTATACGACTGGTCACACCCTAGCCCTCGTGGTAAGCCTAGCTTAAGAATGTCTAACATAGGTAAACAACCTAGACAATTATGGTACGAGATGAACTCTGAATCTAATAACACAGAGGTTATTTCTCCGCCTACTTTTATTAAGTTTTTATATGGACACTTACTTGAAGAGATAGTTTTATTTCTTGTTAAGTTATCTGGACATGAGGTTACTAGCGAACAGAAAGAGATAACAGTTTCTGGAATCAAAGGACACATGGACTGTGTTATTGATGGAGAAGTTGTTGATGTTAAGACTGCTTCTAACTACGCTTTTAAGAAGTTTAAAGATGGGACTCTAGCAGAGGATGACCCTTTCGGGTACATGGCTCAACTTGCCGGATACGAATCAGCAGAAGGAACTACTCATGGTGGATTCCTTGCACTGAACAAAGAGTCTGGTGAGTTAGCTATGTTTAAACCTGATAACTTTGACAAGCCTAATATTAAAAAGAAAATAACTAATATTAAAAAGGCTGTTAAGTTAGCTACACCACCTGATAAATGTTATGATGATGTACCGGATGGTAAGTCTGGTAACATGAAACTTGCAAGAGGTTGTACTTGGTGTAGGTTTAAACATGATTGTCATAAAGATGCTAACGATGGTAAAGGGTTAAGGGTATTTAAATATTCAACAGGATATAGATACCTAACTCAAGTACCTAAAGTTCCTAATGTTATAGAGGTAACACAGATATGAACGGTAGAAAAGCTAAGAGATTAAGACGTAGAGGAGAAGAGTTACTTATCAATTGGATAAGAACAATGGTACCAGATGGAGAAGATACTAAGAAGATTAGTAAGAAAAACTTACATGAGTTTCTTCCAGAGCAAACACATATCTTTGCAAACAATAAGTTTATGTTAAGTGCTTATAGTTTGAGATGGTTTTATAAGAAAGTAAAACAGAATCCTAACTTTCATTTAGAAGAGTTAGATGCCTAGAAGAGTACCAAGAAAGCCTAGACCTAAGAAAGTAAATGTTCCCAAAGGATATGATAGTTTATGGGAAGCAACACTACATGAGACCTTACTACAGGAATGGAAACACCATTGGGATAACATTCATTATGTTGTTAAGCATAAGTACGAGCCTGACTTTGTAAAGGTTATAGACGGTAAAACAATTTTACTAGAAGCTAAAGGTAGGTTCTGGGACTATGCAGAGTATAGTAAGTACATACATATACGAGAAGCTTTACCTAAGAGTTATGAGTTAGTGTTCTTATTTCAGAAACCTTTCTCTCCAATGCCGGGTGCTAAAGTAAGAAAAGATAAAACAAAAAGAACCCATGCTGAGTGGGCTGAGACAAACAACTTCACATGGTATAGTGAAGAGACACTACCGGAGGAATGGAAAAGTGGAATACAAGTTTAGAGAAGATAAAATATTAAATGAGATAAAAGCTTACATAGGTAATACATATAGTCAACACTATGCTAACGGTAAGTATCAAGCTACTGATATAATATTAGACACAGGACACGGAGAAGGATTCTGTGTTGGAAACATTATGAAGTATGCTATGAGGTATGGAAAGAAGAACGGAAATAATCCAGATGACTTACGAAAGATTATACACTATGCTATAATAGCTTTACACTTACAGGAACAAGACAATGACTGATGATAAAATAGGAAAGAAGCCTTACCTAGGCATAACAATAGATTACGATAGAGAAGAAACATTTGATAAATTTAGTTTAGATACACTCAAGGATAGATATTTTTGGGAAGGAGAAACACATGCCCAAGAAGCATTCGCAAGAGCCTCAGTCTTCGGAGCAACCTTCAAAGGTGAGACAGATTTTGAATTGGCTCAGAGACTTTATAACTACAGTTCCCAAAGGTGGTTCATGTTTAGCACTCCTATACTTAGCAACGGGGGAACAACTCGTGGGCTTCCTATCAGTTGCTTTCTTAATTATGTTCCTGATAGTAGGGGTGGTTTATCTGCTCACTATGACGAGAATATTTGGTTGGCAAGTTCGGGTGGAGGCATTGGTGGATATTGGGGAGATATTAGAAGTAACGGTATATCTACTACTCACGGTAGTCGTTCTACTGGTTCAATTCCTTTCATGCATGTAGTTGATTCTCAGATGTTAGCTTTCAATCAAGGTACTACAAGACGTGGTTCTTATGCGGCTTACATGGACATAAGCCATCCGGAGATTGAAGAGTTTATTAACATGAGAAAAGAATCTGGTGGAGATATAAACAGAAAGAATCTTAATCTTCATAACGGTATTAACATTACTAACTCTTTCCTTGATGCAGTACAGAAAGACGAAGACTGGAGATTGATAGACCCTAAGACTAACGAAGCTGTTAAAACTATTAACGCTAGAGACTTATGGTGGCAGATAATAAATGCTAGAGCAGAGACAGGTGAACCTTACATGGTAAACATTGATACTTGTAACGAGGCTCTACCTAAAGAACAAAAAGAATTAGGATTAAAGATTAGACAAAGTAACTTATGTTCAGAGATTACTTTACCTACCAACGAAGAACGAACAGCAGTATGTTGTTTATCGTCTGTAAACTTAGAACACTTTGATGACTGGTCAAAGGACGATAACTTCATACAAGATTTAATAACCATGCTTGACAATGTTTTACAGCACTACATTGACAACGCTATAGATACAACACAACTAGGAGAATACAGTGCAAATTTTAAACGCTTTCAAAAATATGTTAAAGAGGGTAAGGAAGGCTTTACCAAGAGTGCCTACTCAGCGTATAGAGAAAGGAGTCTGGGTCTTGGGGCTATGGGGTTCCATGCTTATCTTCAATCTCGTAACATTCCTTTCGAGGGTATTTACGCAAGTGGGTTTAACTACAAAGCTTTTGTTTACATCAACACTAGAGCAAATGAAGCGACTAAAGAACTGGCTATACAAAGAGGAGAGGCTCCAGACATTCATGGTTCAGGTAAAAGAAACGCTAACCTCATGGCTATTGCTCCTAACGCTAGTAGTGGGATTATATGCAGTGGCACTTCCCCTTCTATTGAGCCTTTCAGGGCTAACTGCTATACTCATAAAACTTTATCAGGTAGTTACCAAGTTAAGAACAAGTATCTCGAAAAAGTTCTCAAGTCTAAAGGGCTTAAGTCACAAGAGTTAGATAACATTTGGAAAGATATATCCGGTAGTGATGGTTCAGTACAGCACTTAGATATACTTACTGATGAAGAGAAAGAAATATTTAAAACTGCAAATGAGATAAACCAAATATGGATTGTCGAACATGCACATCAACGACAGGAGTTTGTTAGTCAAGCTCAGTCAGTTAATCTTTTCTTTACTTTACCAAAGGCTACAGAGCCTCAAGAAGTACATGATGAATACATGCAGTACGTTAATGATGTACACTGGTACGGTATGAGAAAACTTAAATCACTTTACTATTTTCGTTCTAATGCTGCTCGTACAGTAGAGAATGTAAATGTTAAAGTACCAAGAATAAATTTAGAAGACACTGAATGTCTTGCATGTGAGGGATAGTCATGAACTGTTGGCATTGTAACACACAATTAATATGGGGCGGAGACCACGACATAGAAGAAGAAGACGAGAATTATATTATGGAGACTAACTTAAGTTGCCCTAAGTGTGATTCATTAACAATAGTATATTTACCAAAGGAAGAAAAATTATGAGCTTATTAAAAACTAGAGACTACTACAAACCATTTGAATATCCATGGATGTTTGATTATTATGTACTACAGAATCAAATGCATTGGATGCCAGAATCTGTAGCACTACACACAGATGTAAAAGATTGGCAAGAACTTACACCGGTTGAAAAGAATTTACTTACACAGATATTTAGATTGTTTACACAGTCAGATGTAGATGTCGGTGCCGGATATGTAGATAAGTATATGCCTATCTTTAAAAAGCCAGAAGCTAGAATGATGATGGGTTCTTTTGCAAACATGGAATCAATACATCAACATGCTTACAGCTTGTTACTTGATACAGTTGGAATGCCTGAGATAGAGTACAAAGCTTTTTCAGAGTACGAAGAGATGTCAGACAAGCATGATTATGTTGGTAACTTTAAACCTTTTAAATCTGATAAGACTACCATTGCAAAAACTTTAGCAGTCTATTCAGCTTTTACAGAAGGCTTACAGTTGTTCAGTAGCTTTGCAATCTTATTAAACTTTCCAAGGTTCGGTAAGATGAAAGGCATGGGACAGATAGTTACTTACTCTATCCGTGATGAGTCTATGCACGTTGAAGCAATGACTAAACTGTTTAGAGAGTTTATCAAAGAGAACATAGAGATATGGACAGATGATTTTAAGAAAGAACTCTATGATATATGTAGACACATGGTAGAGTTAGAGGATAAGTTTTTGGATTTAGTTTTTGATATGGGAGATATACAAGGACTAACAAAGAAAGATATGTATGCTTACAATAGATACATAGCAGATAGAAGATTACTTCAGTTAGGATTAAAGACTAACTTTGACCAGAGAGAGAATCCTCTTGGTTGGATTGATGAAGTAACTGGAGTAGAACATCAGAACTTTTTTGAAGGTAGGGCTACTACCTATATGAAAGCAGGGCTTCGAGGTAGACAGGACAATATTAAATTTACAAACCTAGAGGAACCTAATGATTAATAAATCCGAAGCTAACTTAGTAAGCTTCAAAATACTTTTAACAAGAGATAATAAAATAGTAACAGAGTTTAGTATGCTACCTGAAGATATGGTAGATGAAGTATTCCCTATTGATGATAGACCATTGATGAAAACTATTATTAGAAATGGAAAGGCTAAGTTAGAAAACTTACACGATTACTTTCAAAGAGAACTTAACGTTTTAAAGTAGGGGGTTGACATATAGTTTTAGTTATGTTATAATGGTTTTTTAATTAAAAGCTGGAGGGCTAACATGAATAAAAAAGAAAAAATATTAATAATGGAATTATTAGTACAAGAATACTATAGAAAAGTAGAAGAACATGATGGATGTTTCGTTGACAAAGACTTTGAATATTACGATAAACTTTCTTTACTACATGAAAAACTATTTAATAGTACTTTTAAAAACTCTATGTACTGGGGTCTCTTAGTATGACAATAGGAATAAATAAAAATATTATGTATGAGTTTTATATCAACACTGAATATGGTGAAAGTGTTTGGCATTATAACTTAACTAAATGGCGTAATGCTTTAGAAGACTTTATAGATTATAAGGACGATGAAGGATTTGTATTTGAAATACAAATAACTTACGAAGATGGCTGTGACTTTGTGGAGATATATCCAAACAATGAAACGGACATACTACCACAGTACGTACAAAAAGCAGTCAATAAAGTTTTAATTAATTTATAGTATAAATAATTATCTCATCTTTCTTACCCTTAACTTTAATAGGGTCTAGATAACGAGTGGGTATATCAGAGTTCATAGCTGTGGTATACCCAATTACTATATCCTCTCCAACTTCTTTAGTAGAACTCTCTAGCCTAGCCGCTAGATTAACAGCATCACCAATAGCAGAATAATCAAACCGTGTATCACTTCCCATATTACCTACAACTGCCTCTCCTGTATTTATCCCTATACCTATCTCTATTCCTAAGTCGGCTTCTGCCATATCTTCCTTTATTTTCTGGGCTGTTAGTATCGCTTTATTCTCATGCTCTTCAAGGTCAATAGGTGCATTGAAGATAGCCATCATTGCATCTCCAATATATTTATCTACCATCCCACCATACTCTTTAACTGCATTAGCTTGAATAGTTAGTGCCTTATTCATTATCTCTGTAACCTCTTCAGGTTCTAATCTTTCTGATAAACTTGTAAAGCCTCTAACGTCTGTAAATAAAAACGTACAACGTCTTCTATCTCCGCCTAACTTCAGAAGCTCCGGATTATCTTGGAGTTGTTTGACTTGTCTTGGGTCAAGGTAATGTTCAAATTGTTTCTTGATAAGCTGTCTAAGTTTGAACTGAGTTCTAAAGTTTAAATAGAATTGTAGAGTAGCTATAAGTGTCATACTTGTCATACTCCATGTAAAATCTATAAAGATATTAGAGCTTACGAAGTGATACTCCATGTATCCCATTATAGAAAATAAACCTACAAAAGATACAACACCTTTAGTAATACCAAGATAATTAATTGCAAGAGCTGTTAGTAATCCTGAGAACACTAACAAAAGTAATTCAACAAACAATCTATAGTCTGGTATCTGTGGCGTATCCATTAACATGCTTTCTGATAGAGCTGTTTGTATCTTATGAGGCTCTAGTAATCCGACAGGTGTTGCTATTTGATTTGTTATTCCTTTAGCTGTAAATCCTACGAACACAAACTTATCTTTAACATTCATCTCCTCTAGTGTAGTCTGTGGTGTATCTACCCAACTAATCCATTTACGACCAAGACTATCTGTGGTAATGGGCGGAATACCTCTCACTCTAACCTGTTCTATTCCATTCAGATTTGTGACTATCTGATAAGTACGACCACCTCCTAGTATTTTTAAAACTTCCGTTCCAAACGAAGCAACCCACCCATTATCTGTTTGTTGTAGTAAAGGTATACGCCTTACTAAATTATCTACATCAACCGGTGCTGATATACCACCTTGATTAGCTGATTCTTTTAATACATCTATGTTCTCTAAAAAGCCTTGAGCTTTTGGTAAAGATACTATTGGTCCTTTGATAACTGTACCTACTGTCTTAGGATAGTTATTGTTGTTTACTTCTGGCATAGCTATGACACTTGCAGAACTTTGTAAGGCTTGAGAAAACTCATCATCTCCACCTAGCCTATCTGCATGTGGGAATAACATAACCCAACCAACACCTAAAGCACCAGCTTCTATTATATCATTGTGAATCTTTGCTAAGTCTTGACGAGGTAAAGGGTATCCTCCCATATCGTCTAGGTTTTGTTCGGTAATGTTGAGGGTTGTAAAGTATCCGGTAGGTTCCGGAGTTGTGACAAGAGCATCAAAAGTCTTTAGTCTTAGTACTTCTAATGGTACACTGTTGAAGAGGAGAGGCAACGTAAGTAAAGATAACAAGGTGATAGACCACTTCATGTTAATCTCCTTGCGTTATTTTTATAGTAGAGTCTCCGCCACCGTTGACAATGACCTGTGTACTCTTACCGTTTTGAATCATGATAACTGTATAAGCGTTTGACCTGTCTAAGTCTAGTCTTACAGTGTCTTCTAAAGACTTGTAAAACGTTATAAGGTTATCAGTTAAGAAAGTGTTGATTTGTGTGTTAGAGTCAAAGCCTACTTGAGTTCCTTTTAAATCTATGTCAGTCCTTAAAAGTGATTCAGTATTATCTAACTCATTTACTTCTTCTATAATGTTTAGTAAATCTTCTAGAAAGTTTACATCAAGATAATTTATATCTAACTCTGTAAACTCTAGCTCATCATTAGCAAGATAGTCTGTATCTAAATCATCGAAATCAAGGAAGTCAACATCAAGAATATTAGAAACGCCATTTCCATTTTGTCCCTCATCTTCTTGTTCTATTTCCTGTGGTTTATTTACTATTAACATGTTATCAATTAACTCAAGGGTTAAGTCAAGGATAACGGGTTTGGTTGGTTCAGTCTCGTACATTGAAACTGTAGTAGCTTGGTAAGGTTTGTTAAGTGTTACCTGTCCCATAGCTGTAGCGACAACAATCTCTCCACTTGGAAGACCATCATTGTCCGGTAATAATATAACTAAACTTCTACCTAACTCATCTACAGTAACTGTAAAG
>Ga0213865_10000996_pt1 | contig 18733 bp, 5 predicted proteins | sample PICome_6_FD_160100 | JGI IMG/M metagenome (GOLD analysis project Ga0213865, IMG submission 160100) | Coastal seawater microbial communities near Pivers Island, North Carolina, United States - PICO282 | ecosystem: Environmental > Aquatic > Marine > Coastal | place: USA: North Carolina | collected...
AAACAACCTCATTATCATCGTATCTGACAAAAGAGAAGATACGGTGGTCATAGGTGTCTGTGTGGGCTTTATTGTAGTAATGATTTTCAAGATATGGCCCCAAAAAAGCATCAGATTTGTGCACGGCTTTTAAAATCTTTTGATAGTAGCCTCGTAGTTCTTTTTGTTCTTCAGTCAATTGTCCTCCGTCAAAAGCGCCCCCATTCATCCAAGCCTGGTGATTAGGAACACCCACATAATCGAATATAGAGGTGCGACTCGGCTTGCCAAATCCCGGGTTTTCACTGCCGTCTTCTCCCACCTCTTGACCAAAGTACAACATCACAGGAGCAGAGTTTAAGGTTGCAGACACAACCATTGCAGGTTTTCCAAGTGCTGCATCTCCAGCAAATTCAGGGCTTGCTATACGCTGCTCATCATGATTCTCTAAAAACCGAAGCATATGGCCTTCTATGTCATTGAGTTCTTGTTGTACCGTATGAATATGGTCTGTCCAGCCGTATCCTTTCATGATGTGTTTAAGGCTATCGTATAAATCGACCTTGTCGTAGAGGTAATCCATTTTACCTTTTTTCAAATAGTCTCTATACAGCTTTGGGTTGTACACCTCAGCGAGCAAGATGGCATCCTCATTAATGGCTTTGATCGAAGAATTCAAATAGCTCCAAAACTCTACTGGAACCATCTCGGCCATGTCAAATCTAAATCCATCTACCCCTAAACCTAACCAGTATTCTGCGATTTGCCGCATTTTTTTCCAGGTGTTAGGCACTTGTTTGTCTTTCCAAAACTCGGCGTGTTTGGCGGTAGCCTTAAAAGCATAATCCGCTCCCAACTCAGGAAAGTCTTTTGTTCCATCAGGTTGAACTCCAAAATTTATTTTGACGGTTTCATACCAGTCGTGCACATTTGGTTTAGCACTTCGCGCACCGTTACCTGTCCATTTTGCAGGGTACTCTTCAAATTTTTTATCGACGAGTTCTGGTTGTTTTCCTCCGAGTGGAATAAATCCTTCTTGCCAATCTGGTGTTTGAAAAGAAACTCCCGGCAGGTAATAGAAATTATTATCCTTGTGGTATTCTACAGTGGTGTCATCGTCTTCTCCTAAGTCGATAATTCCCTCGGGTTTAGTCAAACTTTTATAGCCCCGAGCAACGTGGTTAGGAACCATGTCAATGATGACCTTCATTCCGTTGTTGTGCGTACGTTCAATAAGCGCCTTGAACTCCTCTAAACGCTTATTCACATCGGTAGCCAAATCAGGGTCAACGTTGTAATAATCTCGTATCGCATAGGGAGAACCCGCTCGTCCTTTAACCACGTCTGCATCATCTGCTGGAATTCCATAGGCTGAATAATCTGTGACCGAAGCGTGGTGTAAAACCCCAGTATACCAAACCGTTGTTACGCCTAAATCTGCAATTTCTCTTAAGGCTTGATCGGTGAAATCACTGAACTTTCCGACGCTGTTCTGCGTCTTTGTACCCCATGGAACAGCGTTCTTTCCCTTAGCTCCAAAAAGCCTAGTAAATACTTGATATACGACCTCTTTCTTCTTCACTTTTTTTTTAAAATGTAATAACAGACTTGAATTAGCGCACACTCTAATGTCAGAAGCATCCTGAAACACTTCTCGGGTTAAAGCATTAATGATGTGATACTGATCAAAATTCATCTCGCTGTAATGCTTCAAATTAAGACCGTGCTCACGCTCATTTTTATTAACTAAAAGTACAACCTGCTCCCGATTTGTATATCGGCTTAAAACGTATAAGCCGTCTTTGGGAGCAAAATGTTTGGTTTTACCACTGTGAAGCACCTTAGACTTCTTTCTAAATTGTAATAAGTCTCGAGTAAATTGTTGTAAATCTAAAGCAGCAGGGCTTAAGTTTTTTCCAGTAAAGGCATTTTGAGTATCGCCTTTGAAGCCTCCTGGAAAATCAGTTCGAATAAGCCCGTGATCACCTGGTTTAGCCGTGTTTTGCATACCTATTTCGGTGCCGTAATAAAACTGTGGTATTCTAGGTAAAACGCTCAAAATACTCAAAGCTGTTTTTTGAAGTTTGTAGTCTTCTCCCAGTTGAGTGAACAGGCGATCCATATCGTGATTGTCTCCAAATACCATTAGATCTAAGGGATCTCCATACCCGAAGTCATTGGCGAGCGCCTCATACAATTTGACCAAACCCTTATCCCAGGATTCATTTTCGGTGAGCGCTTCAACCATGGCCTTTTGTAAAGGAAAATCCATAGAAACGTCGAGCTTAGAACGGTAACCGTCTTTGTTGTCAGAGGCGTCTTGCCAATATCCTACAAGCAGCGGATTGTAACTCCATTCCTCACCAACAATTGAAAAATTTGGATATTCATTCATGATTCGCTGGGTCCAATAACTCATGAAATTTTTGTCTGGATAGGGATAAGTGTCTTGACGTATTCCTCCTAGCTTCAAGGTCTCAATCCACCATATGCTATTTTGAGTGATGTACTCGGCCATAAATGGATTGTTTTGATTCAAATCGGGCATACTGGGTACAAACCATCCCTCATTCATTTGAATTTTATCTACCTCTGAAGCATAAGCATCTTGATTAGTCGTTCTTCTGTGATTCGAAAAACTAAGTGCATCTCCTTTTTCATAGGCCGTTTGCTGATTGATCCAATCCTTAAAAGGAAGGTCTTTCATAAACCAGTGTGATAACCCAGCGTGATTAGCAACCTGATCCATAATGAGCTTCATACCTCTTTTGCGCATCTCCTCTGCGAGTTCTTTGTAAGTGTCTAATGTTCCAAAGCGCGGATCAACCTTATAAAAATCAGTGATGGCATATCCGTGATAGGATTGCTCTTTCATGTCGTTCTCTAAAAGTGGAGACGACCATATGGCCGTGAAACCCATCTTTTCGATATAGTCCAGATGATCGAGTATCCCTTGAATATCTCCCCCATGTCTTTTATAATCGTCCACCCTGTCAATATCCGATTCTCTCATGCCCAAGACCACATCGTTTTTAGGATTGCCATTGGCAAATCTATCAGGGGTAATCAAGTAAATCGCATCTGAACTGTCAAAACCAAGAAAATCTTGAGCGTCGTATTTTCTTTTATGTAAATCGTATTCGAATTGCATTTGCCCTGCTTCACCTTGAAGTGCAAAAAGATGTTTTCCGCTATTGACATTAGGGTCAATTCTGAGGTCAACAAATAAATAATCTGGATGATCAGCCCGATGCGTTTGAAGCACTTCTATCCCCTTAGAATAAGCCCGAACCTTATCAAACTGTTTTAAATTTTCCCCCTTCAACATGAGTTGAAGTGAGTGGTCTTTCATGCCGACCCACCAATTTGGAGGTTCAATACGCTCTAACTGAGCAGTTGCTGAAAAGCTGAACAACAGAAAAAAAACAGATACTACTAATCTCATACTTTAATGGTCTTGTCTGGAGCAAGTTCAATTTTCTTGCCAAAAACTCTTAGACTCATTGGAATGTCAGATTTTAAGTGTAATTCCACACCATTGCGATCGACATGTACCGAAATAATTCGGCCTCTGAAATTAATTTTAAAACGATAAGAATCCCACTGTTGAGGAATTTGAGGTCTCAAACTGAGCTTGTCATTCTCTATCCTCAATCCACCAAAGCCTTCAATAATACTCAGCCAAGTTCCAGCCATTGAAGTGATGTGCAATCCTTCTTCTACTTCTTTATTGTAATCGTCCAAATCCAATCGAGAAGTTCGTAAATAAAAGGCATAGGCCTGATCCATCTTTCCGAGTTTGGCTGCCTGAATACTGTGAATGCAAGGTGAGAGCGAAGATTCGTGTACAGTAAAGGGTTCGTAGAAATTATAATGTCGTTCAAGTTCTTCAAGACTGAAGTGATCTTCAAAAAAATAAAATCCTTGAAGTACATCGGCTTGTTTGATGTAAGGAGACCTGAGAATTCGATCCCAAGACCATTTTTGATTGATAGGTCGTTGATCGCTTTGCAATTCAGAAACCGGTTTTAGTTGTTTGTCTAAATAGCCGTCTTGTTGCAAATAAATTTGGTGTTCATCGCTATACGGAAAGTACATTTGAGCAGCAATCTCTCGCCATTGTTCCAATTCGATTTCAGTCAAGGCACAGATTCCTTTGATTCTATCGTATTCTTCAAGTGCGCCGTCTCGAAGTTTTTCGAGTTGAGTCAAGGTATATTCTAAACACCACTTTGCGATATAATTGGTATACCAGTTATTATTGACGTTGTTTTCGTATTCGTTCGGACCAGTAACCCCCAGCATCACATAAGCGTTCTTATTTTCTGAGTAATGCACGCGTTGTTTCCAAAAACGGGCGATTCCGATTAAAACCTCCATCCCCATTTCTTTGAGGTAGTCGTAGTCTCCTGTAAACCTCACATAATTATAAATAGCAAATGCTATAGCTCCATTTCTGTGTATCTCTTCAAATGTTATTTCCCATTCGTTGTGACACTCTTCACCATTCATGGTGACCATAGGGTATAAAGCAGCTCCTGAATTAAACCCGAGTTTTTTAGCATTTTCTATGGCACGCTCAAGATGGTTATAGCGGTAGACCAAAAGATTACGCGCCACCTCTTGGTTCTTAGTCAGCATATAAAATGGAAGGCAATAGGCTTCAGTATCCCAATAAGTGCTTCCTCCATATTTTTCACCTGTAAATCCCTTAGGTCCTATATTCAATCTTGCATCTTTACCTGAATAGGTTTGATTTAATTGAAAGATATTAAAGCGTATTCCCTGTTGCGCTTTGACATCTCCTTCTATAACGATATCACTTGTCGACCAAATAGTATCCCAAGCTTTTTCTTGTTCTTTATATAAGGTATTAAATCCTTTAGCTGTTGCAATGTCCATGCAACGGTCTGCAGCTTTAACTAATGCATCTTCGCTGTGATTGAGAGAGGTAGTATACCCACCATATTTTAGAAGTTCAGCAGTTTGACCCTTTTCGAGTTTAACGTTTGATTGCACCTTTATACAATTTTCTTCTTCTGCTGCTAAGTCAAACTGAGATTTGTTTTGGTCAACCTTAAGCTCACAAAACATATAGGTACAGGTTTTAAAATCTGTTTTGTGGGTTTGTGCAAGGATATAAGATCGCCCTTGATTGTGGTTGACAGCAGTAGTTTTCCAAAAGTCATCGTCCCAATTGCTGTCTTGATTTTTTATTCCTGAATCTAAGAAAGGCTCAAATTTGAGTTCCACAGACTGATCAAGAGCTGTGACCCTGTAAGAAATCACTCCAAGTTCAGTTTCATCCATACTCAAAAAACGAAGAGCCTCAACCTTAAGGGCTATACCTTGCCAAGTAATACATTCAAAACAGCGTGATAGGTAACCCGATTTCATATTGAGCTCTCGTCTGAACTGATTTACCTTCAAACAGGTGTTAAGATCAAATAATTCACCATTGACATAAAAGTTTATCCCTATCCAACTCGGAGCATTAAGCACCTTAGCAAAATAATCGGGGTAGCCGTTTTTCCACCATCCCACCTTGGTTTTATCTGGATAATACACCCCTCCTATATAGCTTCCCTGAAAGCTCGGTCCCGAATAAAACTCTTCGAAGTTCGCTCTTTGACCCATAGCCCCATTTCCTATACTGAATAAACTTTCAGATGATTTGAATCGTTCAGGAACAAAGCCTTCTTCTACAATACTCCAAGGATCCGCTACAATATAATTCTGATGCATGAATGGGCTTATAAAAAATTAAGAATGATTTTTTTGAACCACAAACATATACTAAAACTTAAGAAAAGAGTAAAAAACGTACAATTTATGTTTGCCCTTTTAAATTTTTTAATACTTTTAGCCAGATTTACATTAACTAAACTTAAAAATTAACATTTATGAAGATTACGTTACGCAAAGGCCTTTTGCTTTTCGCTGCCATTTTAGGTATGGCGTCAGCACAGGCTCAAACAGTATCGGGTACCATATCTGATGCCAATGGTCCTCTACCGGGAGCAAGCGTTTTAGTGAAAGGTACTACTAACGGAACACAATCTGATTTTGATGGTAATTACAGCCTAAGCAACGTCTCTGGAGACGCTACTCTTGTTGTAAGCTACATCGGTTTCAAAACAGCAGAGATTTCCGTTAACGGAAGATCGACAATCAATGTCGTTCTTGAAGAAGACTTACAAGCACTTGATGAAGTTGTAATCATTGGTTATGGTGCAACAACGGTTAAAGATGCAACTGGTGCAGTTGCTGCCGTTACCTCTGATGATTTCAACGTAGGCGCAATCGCATCACCAGAACAATTGATTCAAGGTAAAGTTGCCGGGGTTCAGATTTCTTCAAACAGTGGTGAACCTGGAGCTGGAATTGCATTAAATATTCGTGGTTCTAACTCAATTAGATCGAACAACAATCCACTTTACGTAGTTGATGGAGTTCCATTATCGGGTGAAAGTAATGTACCTACAATTGGGGGTGCAACAGGAGGTAACTCTGCGAGAAACCCTCTTAACTTTATCAACCCTAACGACATTGAAAGCATCTCTATTCTTAAAGATGCTTCTGCTACTGCGATCTACGGATCAAGAGGAGCAAATGGTGTTGTAATCATTACGACTAAAAGCGGTAAAACAGCTAACGAACCAACAATAGAATACTCTTCTTCTTTGAGTGTTTCAAGTTTGGCTAATGGTCTTGACCTTTTAGATAGAGATCAATTCCTTGCTTTAGTTGGTAATGTTGGTGGTGATGTTCAAGCAGCTGACGCTGGAGCTAATACAGACTGGGTTGACTATATATCTAGAACTGCAGCTTCACAAAACCAAAACATTTCATACTCTAGCAAGCTTGGTAACGGTCACATCCGTGCTACTTTAGGATATGGAAAGCAATTTGGTATCATCAAAAACTCAAGTTTTGAGCGTATTACAGGTAGAATTAACGCTACGCAACGTTATTTAGATGATAAATTAACGTTAAACGTTCAAGCTTCTGTATCTAGAGTAAATGATGAGGCAGCGCCTTTATCATCTACTGCAGGTTTCCGTGGTGACCTTATTGGTGCAGCTTACTCAGCGAATCCAACTTGGCCAGCAGATCCTAACTACCTTCCTGGTGGTTCGTTAATTAATCCTGCTGTTCTTTTGACTAGAACACAAACATTAACAAATACTGAAAGAGCATTATTAAATGCATCTTTAGAATACGAAATCGCTGATGGACTTAAAGCCAAAGTAAATGCTGGTTACGACGAGTCAAGATCACTTGCGGCTTCTGTTACAAACGCATCTGATATTGCTGTTGCCGGTGTAAACCAAGGGCAGACAAGAGGTAATATGCAAGCTATAGAATTCACTAACAGACTTCTTGAAGCTACTTTAAGTTATAACAAGACTTTTGGAGCTGTTAACGTAGACGCTCTTGCGGGTTACTCTTTCCAAAGTTTTGCAAGATCAGGAACTTTTGCTACCGCAGCAGGTTTCGCATCTAATGACTTATCTACAATGAGAGATCAATTGATCAACTCTACAAGAACAACAAGAAACTCACTTCAAGGCGAAAACTTCCAACAGTTCGGATATGATCCTTCTTCTGCAGGAAGCAATGTTGTTGTAAACTCAATTTTACCTACTGGAGACAATAGATTTATTTCTGAGACAGTAAGAGGAGATAAAACAGGATTAGTAGCTGCTTTAGCTGCAGATCGTTTCAACGTTGTTGATGATATTCAATCTTACTTCGCAAGAGTTAACTTGACAATTGCTGACAAATACTTAGTAACAGGTACAATGAGAGCTGACGGTTCTTCAAGATTCGGTCCAGCTAATCAGTACGGTTATTTCCCTTCTGGAGCAGTAGCTTGGAAACTTTCTGAAGAAGACTTCATGGGAGATGCATTCTCTACCTTAAAGCTTAGAGCTGGTGCCGGTGTAACTGGTAACCAAGAAGGTTTAGGACACGCTTTATATTTAAGACGTGAGCGTTTCGGAGGTGTTGGAATTAGCGACAACTATGACGTAAACTTCATCATCAACGGACCTGGAGTAAACGTGGTTTCTAACCCAAATCCAGATCTTAAGTGGGAATCAACAATTTCATACAATGCCGGTATCGACTTTGGCTTTAACGATGACAAATTCTCTGGTAGTCTTGATGTTTATCAGTCAAATACAGACGATCAAATTATCGGACTTCCAGCTGCAGCGCCTGCATTCGGTGGTAGTATCATTTTGAACTTACCAGCTGAAATTGAAAACAAAGGGGTTGAATTAGCCTTAAATAACATTTGGGCAAGCACTGAGGATATGACATTCTCTACTGCCTTCAATATCTCATACAACGAGAACATAGTAACAGGATTGAACGAAAACATTTACTTCGAAACTGGTGCTGTTAACGGACCTGGTTTATCAGGTGCATACGCACAGCGTTTATCGAATAATGTTCCTTTATTCTCTTTCTACATGGCTGAGTTCACAGGATTTGATTCAAGCGGTTTCCCAACATATGCTGATGTTGACGGTAACGGTGTTGGAGATCCTGATGCAGATAAAAAATATGTAGATGCTGACGCTTTACCTGACGTAAACGCTGGTCTTTCTTTGAACATGACTTATAAAAACTGGGATTTCAGTTCTTATTTCACAGGTCAATTCGGATTCTATGTATACAACGGTACAGCAAACGCTTACTTTACAAAAGCGAATATTGTAACGTCTAGAAACGTAACAACTAATGTATTCAATGAGCCTGAGGCTGTTGGATCTTCATTAGCAGTTTCTACAAGATTCCTTGAGAAAGGTGACTTTATCAGATGGCAAAATGCATCTATAGGATATAATGTACCATTAAGCGGTGACGGTGTCTTAGACAACTTAAGATTATCACTTACTGGACAAAATTTATTGTTATTCACTGATTACAGTGGTGTTGATCCTGAAGTATCGGCGGCAACTGGAGATTTGGGTAGTGGAGTTCCAACAAGCGGAATCGACTACAACTCATTCCCAAGACCTCGTACAATTACATTCGGTATTAATGCACGTTTCTAAACAAACAAAAAAATTAATATGAGAACTAATCGTTTAAATTTATTTTTATCATTGTCAGCAGCGGCCTTAGTGGCAGTTTCATGTACTGATTTAGAAGTTACAGAAACAGACTCTGTAATTACTCCAGCTGACGCGAACGGATCAACATTTGTCGGAGTGGCAGACGTTGACGGTGCCCTAAATGCTGGGTACGGAACAATTAACGGCCTCTACACAGACCAGGCCGGTTACTATGCTTTACAAGAAGTAACAGCAGATTCTTACTTGATTCCAACAAGAGGATCTGACTGGGGAGATAACGGTCTTTGGAGACAGTTACACCAGCACGAGTGGAATGCTACACAAGCCTTCGTAGGAGGTGTTTGGGGTGGCGTTAACGGACTTCAGCTTATCATGTCTGAAGTTATTGACCCTCAATCAAATGCTTCTTCAACACAAAAAGCGCAAGCACACTTTATTCGTGCTTGGTCTATGCTTACAATCCTTGACTTATTCGGTCAAGTACCTGTAAGAGATGTGACTTTAGCTTTAGCTTCTTTCCCAGAAGTTTTAACAGGAGCCGATGCTGTAGCGTTTATCGCTGGAGACCTCGACGCTGCAATCTCAGGATTACCAGCTGCTTCTGACTTCGCTTCAAGAGAAAAAGCGACTAAAGAAGCCGCACAATTCTTGAAAGCAAGATTAATGTTAAACAAGCATATCTATACCAATGCAGGTGCAGCTGATGCATCTGATATGGCTGCTGTTATCAGTTTAGTAGATGCTATCGGTGGAAGCCATAGCTTACAAGCTGGATATTTCGACTTATTCAGAGATACAGCAGATTCAGAAACAATCTGGTGGGTTGGAGCCTCTGTAGGTAACAACATTTGGAACGGTATGCACTACAACCAAGCTCCTGAAATGGCAGGTGGAGGATGGAACGGATTCTCTACTTTAGCTGAGTACTACGATCTTTTCGAAGGTGATGCTTTCAGCAACAACTTAGACGAGATGGGAATGGCCGCTGATGGACAGGAAGAAAGAAGAGGAGGAGTTCCACAAGCAGGAAGCCTTATCGGAGATATTCCTGGTGGATCTGACGGAAACGGTGACGGTTACGCTGATGGATCTAACATCGGTAACGGATTCTTAATTGGACAGCAGTACGATTATGATGGAACACCACTTCAGCAAAGACAAGGTAGACCACTAAACTTTACAAGAGGTTTTGGACAATTCTCTAACCTTGATGCTAACGGTAACAACACTTCTCCTGAGTTAATCAACAACCCAGAAGAAACTGGAATTCGTGTGATCAAGTATAGCCCTGTTTACGGTGCCTTTACTCCACATAAAATCGCTTTCCGTTACGCTGATGCACACTTGATGAAAGCTGAAGCTTTACACAGAAGTGGTAATTCAGGACAGGCGCTTACTTTAGTTAATGAGTTAAGAGCGATCAGAGGTGCACAAGCCTTAGGTTCTATCTCTGACCAAGACTTATTAGACGAAAGAGCGAGAGAATTATACGGTGAGTTTGTTCGTAGAACAGATATGATTCGTTTTGGACAATACACAAGAGGATGGGAATTAAAAGCTTCAGCATCAGTTGGAGATACAAAATGGAACAAGTTTCCAATTCCTTTAGCTCAGCTTGCGTTAAATCCAAATTTAACTCAGAATCCTGGCTACTAATAACTTATTATAAGTCAACAAAAGCCTCTCTTTTGAGAGGCTTTTTTGTTTTATTACAAGTGATAGCTGTTGCGCTCATTTGCTATTGTTTGTAATTTGCACTACCAATTTTGAAATGAAAAAACTAGGGTATTTCTTATTGAACTTTGGACTGATTTTATCGAGTTGCCAAACTTCTGAGCCAAAGTTATTTCAAGACTTGAAATCTTCCATATCTGGGGTTGATTTCAACAATACCATCACGTCTACCCCTGAATTAAACATTTTGAGTTATCTCTACTTCTACAACGGTGCAGGGGTCGCTGCTGACGACTTTAACAACGATGGTAAAATAGATCTGTATTTTACCGGGAACATGCAACAAGATGCGCTTTATCTTCAAACAGACTCTCTTGTATTCAAAGACGTACTGCCACATTCTCAAATTGACAATGCAAAAGGATGGACAACAGGGGTAAGTGTGATTGACATCAATCAAGACGGCCTCAAAGACATTTACATCAGTAAGGCTTCAGGTTTTAAAGCCTTAAAAGGACATAACTTACTCTATGTCAACCAAGGAAATTCAGAGAGAGGAATTCCTCAATTCAAAGAAATGTCAAAAGCATATAAGCTCGATTTTGAGGGCCTTTCGACTCAAGCTTATTTTTTTGATTTCGATCAAGACAACGATTTAGATTTGTTTTTACTAAATCACTCCGTTTATCCTAACAGAAATTACAGCAATGGAGAGCAGCGACAATCCTTTGATCGCCTTGCCGGAGATCGATTTTATGAAAATCAAGACGGAACCTACGTCGATATTTCATCAAAAGTCGAGCTTTTTCAAGGTGTTTCTGGTTATGGATTATCCGCCTCAATCTCAGACCTCAATGCCGATGGCTATCCGGATATTTACGTGGGAAATGACTTTTTCGAAAACGATTACCTCTACATAAATCAGGGAGGTACACATTTTAAAGAAATCAACCATGAACAAGTAGAAAAGCTTGGTCATACCACTCATTTCTCAATGGGAAGCGTGATATCTGACCTCAATAACGACTCAAAACCAGACATCTTGAGTTTAGATATGTTGCCCAACGATCTTTTGGATTACAAAACTTCCGGTCAAGAATACCCCTATCCTATTTACACCCAAAATTTAAAGCGGGGTTACAATCCGCAATTCATGCAAAATACCTTCCACCTCAATCTTGGTTCTTTAGAATTCTCAGAGATTGCACAATTATCAGGAATAGCGGCTACAGACTGGTCTTGGTCTGTTCTCGATGCCGATTTTGATTTGGACGGTTACAAAGACCTTTTTATAAGTAATGGAATTATTGGGGCTACTAATGATTTAGACTACATCAACTTCATCTCAAACGATCAAATTCAGCACCAACTCGATGAGGGTATGGATGAACAAGACCTAGAGCTCATCAAAAAAATACCTGCTAAGAAAAAAGCTAACTACTTGTTTAAAAATTTAGACGGCCTAAGCTTTGAAAACACTCAAAACACTTGGTTTGATTTTAAGCCTTCATTTACTCACGGAGCTGTAGTGGCAGATTTAAACGCAGATGGAGCGCCAGATTTGATCGTAAACAACAACAGTGAAACAGCACAAATTCTCATCAACCAAAGTAAAGATCACGGCAGTTTAGAAGTCACATTTGATGGCCCAAAAGGAAACCTCAATGGCATAGGCGCTAAAGTTTGGGTATTTCATAATGGTCGCAGTCAATTTAGAGAAAACTTTCCCCATAAATCCTATTTGTCTTCACAGCCTACTTCTCTACTCTTTGGATTAGGAGAGACACAAACTATAGACTCTATCAAAATTGTATGGCCAGATCAAAAAACACAAACTCTAACCCATCAAGATAAAGGAAAACTAAGACTGAGTTATAAAGAGGCGAAATCCAATCACAAGCCAATCTTAAACCAAAAGCCTTTCGACTCTTCAATCGTCGACTATACGCATCGAGAAAATGTAGTTCTCGATTTTAACCGAGAACCGCTTTTGCCCTTTGCCCTATCTGTAGAAGGCCCTGAGATCATCGTCGAAGACTACAATAATGACGGACTTCAAGACTTCTTTATCACCGGAGCTAAGTCTCAAGCCTCTGCTTTATTCACTCAACTAAAAGGGGGTTCTTTTTCAAAAAACCAACAGCACTTTGAAGCACACGCCCTAAACGAAGACACTGCGGCTGCTTTTGCTGATCTCAATGCAGATGGACGATTAGACCTTGTAGTAGGTTCAGCAGGCTATGAATTCAATTCAGGTGAAGCTGTACAATTAAGGGCGTATTTACAAAATAAACAGCAACAATTCATTTACACTCCTGAATTGCTTTCTTCCTTTGAAGTTGAAGCTTCAAAAATAGTTGCTACAGATATTAATAACGACGGATTAGTAGATCTGAGCATTACTTCTTCAGCAACAGCCATGAATTTTGGTAGTGCTACTAAGCACCTTTTATTGAAAAATACAGGAGTTTCTTTTGAACCCTTCCCAACCCATTTTACTTCAGAAATCGATAAGATATCGTCCATAACAGATCACGCTTGGATTGATATCGACGCAAACAATACCTTAGATTTCATAAGCGTGGGTTTATTCGAAGCACCGCAAGTACTCCTAAATGAAGGTAGTACACTCAAAAACTGTGAGCAGTGTATTCCTTCAAAGCTAAACGGCTTGTGGAACACCCTCTATGTCTCAGATCTTGACGACGACGGAAAACTCGATATTTTGTTAGGAAATTGGGGTGTAAACTCCATTCTTAAAGCCTCTGCTAAAGAACCCTTAACCTTATATCTAAACGATTTTGACAACAATGGCAAAACAGACGCCTTGTTGACCTATTACTTTGAACATAAAGAAACCCTCTTTTCACAAAAAGATGAAATTATAAAACAAATTCCACTGCTCAATAAGAATCGATTGTCCTATAATGCATTTGCAAAAACAGCATTGAAAGAGCTTTTAGGAACAGAACTTCAAAACGCTTTACAAAGACAAGTACACACCTTATACTCTGGAGTGTTAAAACAGGGTCAAGAATCTAAATTTCAATGGGTTCCCTTTGATAAAATGGGGCAAATTGGACCTATCTTTGCAATTGAAAAATGGAATGAGGATGAACTTTTTTTAGGAGGAAATCACACGGAAATCAATACCCTAATGGCAAGGCAAGATGCAATAAGAGGATTGTTTTACAACACTAAAACCCATAGCATATCACAGCGACCTATATACCAAGGTGCACTGAGATCCGCCAAGAGAACAATTATAAACGAGAAGCCTTATTTGTTAATGGGCATCAATAATAAAGCATTAAAAACAATATCCGTTTTAGAATGAATTACGCAAAAACATTACTAATACTATCCATTGTTATACTGATTTTTTCTTGCGCAGACAGCGAACAAAAACAAGAGCAAGATACCCTCTTTGAACTACTAAGCCCTGAACAATCTGGCTTGTCTTTTATCAATGAAGTGTATAATCAAAAGGACTTTAACATATTTAAATACCGAAACTTTTACAATGGTGGAGGCGTTGCCATAGGAGATATCAATAACGATAGCCTTCCAGATATTTACCTCACCGCCAACATGGGTAAAAACAAACTCTTTTTAAACAAGGGAAACCTGGTTTTTGAAGACATTACTGAATCTGCAGGAGTAGAAGGGTTTAAACCTTGGTCTACTGGAGTAGTCATGGCAGATATTAACGCAGATGGCCTACTCGATATCTATGTAAGTAATGCAGGAAATTTAGAAGGCAACAACCACGACAACGATCTTTACATCAACAATGGCGATCTAACCTTTACGGAAAGTGCCAAAGCCTTTAACCTATCTGAAACCGGATTTAGCACACACGCCTCATTTTTTGACTACGACTTAGACGGTGATTTAGACGCTTATATCTTAAATAACAGTAACATTCCTGTAAGTTCATTAGGCTATGCCGCCCAACGTGAAGTACGAGCGCAAGATTGGGAAGGAGTGCCTCACATTTTTAAAGGCGTTGGAGATATGTTGTTGCGCAATGACGGCGGGACCTTTACCAATGTCAGTGAAGAAGCAGGAATCTACGGAAGTCTTATTGGCTTTGGTCTTGGCGTAATGGTCACTGATTTCAACAAAGACCTCTACCCCGATATTTACGTCTCTAACGATTTTTACGAAAGAGATTACCTCTATATCAATAATACAGACGGCACATTTACAGAGTCTATCAAGGAGTTTACGAATCACCTAAGCTTATCGGCCATGGGTATCGATATTGCCGACATTAACAACGATGGAAACAACGATATTTTTGTCACAGATATGTTGCCAGAAGCTGAGCAACGCGTCAAATCAGTAATGGAATTCGAAGGCTACAACGTCTTTCAGCTCAAACAAGAAAAAGACTTCTTTCAGCAGTACATTCAAAACACCCTTCAACTCAACAATGGAAATCAAACCTTTTCAGAAATCGCGTATTACAGTGGAATTCATGCGACAGACTGGAGTTGGGCCGGTCTGATTTTCGATATGGATAACGATGGTTTTAAAGACATTTTTATCACCAATGGTATCAATCACGACTTAACAGATTTAGATTTTGTCGATTTCTTCGCTAATGAAATCATCCAAAAAATGGCACTGACAGGTCGTAAAGAATCCATTGATTCCATCATCAATAAGATGCCTGTCAAACCTCAACCCAATTACGCCTACAAAAACTTAAAATCCTTGAAGTTTGAAAATGCTAACAAGGAATGGGGGTTTGATCGAGATACGCGATCCAATGGAGCAGCTTATGCAGATTTAGACCTCGACGGTGATTTAGACTTAGTGATTAACAATGTCAATGAACAAGTCTCATTGTACAAAAACACTTCTGATGAGCTTGACAACAATTATATTCAGGTCGAATTAAACGGCCCTGAGAAAAACCTGTTTGCTGTGGGTTCTAGCGTTATTTTCTATATAGAAGATCAAATTATTCACAACGAACTCATCCCGTCTCGTGGATTTCAATCCTCTATCTCCTATCCCATTACTCAGGGGCTTGGAGCAAAGACCACTGTAGATTCTATACGTGTTATATGGCCTGATCGTAAAAGTGTACGCTTAGACAATGTAGCCGCCAATCAACGCGTCTATGTAGACTACGACCCGAGTCATGTTCTATACGAGTATCCATCTAAAAAGACACAAGCCCTATTCAAGGCTAAGGACAATAGCGTCTTTTTTACACATCAAGAAAACAGTTTCAATGATTTTGATCAAGAAGGCCTACTCTACAATAAATTGTCTGAAGAAGGGCCTGCTTTTGCCGTAGGGGATATTAATGCTGATGGCTTAGAAGACCTTTTTGTAGGAGGCGGAAAAGGTCAGTCTGCTCAAATCTACCTGCAAAAGAAAAATGCGGAATTCACACCCAAGCGCAATGCTGTCTTTCAGAAAGATGCCGCTTTTGAAGATACCGCCGCAACATTAGTCGATATCGATGGAGACAGTGATTTAGACCTAATTGTCGGAAGTGGAGGTAATCAGCAAACCGAAATGCTGAATTATAAAACACGAATTTACCTCAATGATGGCAGAGGCAATTTCAACGTATCCGAACAGGTTTTACCTTCGAATAGAACAAACATCTCAGTGATTAAAGCTGCAGATTACGACAATGATGGTGATCAGGATTTATTTATTGGTTCGAGATCTGTTGCCGGGGTTTACGGAGTTGATCCTAATCATCTCTTGCTTGAAAATAACGGAAAAGGACAGTTCGAAGACGTGAGCAAACGAAATGCTTTCGACCTCAAAAACGCGGGAATGGTAACCGATGCATTATGGGTTGACATCAATACCGACGGCAATATAGATTTGATTACTGTTTCTGATTGGGGAAGTCCTAAAATATTCCAAAGCAATGGAAAGCAACTCATTCTTCAATCTTCAGAATTAGACGAGCTGACTGGTTGGTGGAATACCATTGAAAGTGTAGACATCGATAAAGATGGAGATTTAGATTTTATTCTGGGAAATCAAGGTGAAAATATTCACTACAAGCCTTCGCAGGCGCAGGCCATTCGAATGTTCATCAACGACTTTGACGCTAATGGAAGTATTGAGCAAATCGTCTGTATCGCTCAAGAAAATGGCGATTACCCCATTCACCAAAAAAGAGAAATAACGGCCCAATTGGTTTCTTTGAAAAAACAAAACCTAAAAGCCTCAGATTACGCAAGACGAAATATCCAAGACCTATTTGGACCAGACTTATTAAGGTCTGCTATAGTCAAAGAGGTACGTTATTCGAGTTCTATTCTTTTGATCAATGAAAATGGAAGATTTACCTCCAAGGCATTGCCTCCACGAGCTCAATTTTCATGTATCTGTGATATCAGCTGTAGCGATGTCAACAATGACGGTCATTTAGACCTTATCACTGTAGGAAACGATCATGAATTTAAACCACAATTCTCTCGTCTTGACGCAAGTTATGGAGATGTATTTTTAGGTGATGGACAAAACAATTTCACCTGGATGACGGCCGAAAATAGTGGTATATCAATTAAAGGAGAAGCCAAGCATTTAGCCAAGATTAAATCCGCTGACAACAAAGAGCTCCTTGTGGTCATTCGAAATAATATGAAGCCTTTACTCTATGAAGCGCAGTAAACTATTTGGTGGAGTTGTCGCAACACTCCTTATACTTATTTCTTCATGCAAATCAAGAGAAGGCTTTGAATTGGTTGACGCTCAAAGTGCAGGCATTGATTTTGAAAACCTACTCGATCAAAAAGAAAATCTAACTATTCTAGACTACCTCTATTACTACAATGGAGGCGGAGTTGCAGTGGGCGATGTGAATGGCGATGGCCTTGCAGACATCTTCTTATCCGCCAATCAAGGCGAAAATAAATTATACCTCAACAAAGGAAATTGGAAGTTCGAAAATGTCACAGAAAAATCTGGAATTACTAAAAAAAGCAGTTGGAATACAGGAGCCGTCATGGCAGATGTCAATGGCGATGGTCATTTAGATATTTACGTCTGTGCTGTGGTCGGTATCAATGGTTTTTACGGTTTCAACGAACTTTACATCAACGACGGAAGTGGTCACTTTTCAGAACAAGCAGCTCAGTACGGGCTTGACCTGGACACCTACAGTACAGCAGCAAGTTTTTTTGATTACGATTTAGATGGAGACTTAGACGTTTATATTTTAAATCATGCCATACACACAGATCGTTCTTTTGGAACTGCTGATTTGAGGAATTCTAGAAATTACGCCACTGGAGATCGCTTGTTAAAAAATGACAATGGAACATTTGTCGATGTCAGTGAAGAGGCTGGAATTTTTGGAGGCATTAACGGATATGGCCTCGGTCTAAGTACAGCGGATTTTAACGATGATGGCTACCCTGACATCTATGTTGGAAACGACTTTCACGAAGACGATTACTTCTATATCAACAATGGCGATGGAACATTTAGCGAGCGTTTAAAAGACTTTTTTACCTACTCCACTCGATTCTCCATGGGAAATGACATCGCCGACCTCAACGGAGATGGTAAACTTGACCTCATTAGTCTCGATATGTTACCCGAAGATGAATTCAACTTGAAATCATCCGAAGGAGACGACAACATACAAACCCAAAAAATGAGAGTTGAAGATTTTGGGTACCACTATCAATTCACAAGAAATATGTTGTTTCTCTCTGAAGCAGACGATTCCTATAGAGAAACGGCAATTTTGAGCGGTGTAGCTGCCACAGACTGGTCGTGGAGTGCACTTTTTACAGACATTGATTTAGACAGCAAGCAAGATCTTTTTGTTTCAAACGGAATTCCAAAAAGACCGAACAATCTCGATTTTATTCGATTTTTATCCAATGAACAAGTCCAACAAAAAATCAACAACACTTCTTTAGTCGATAGTGAGGCGCTTAAAATGATGCCCAGCGGCACGGTTGCTACCAAAATTTTTAAAGGAGAAGAAGGCCCAT
>Ga0213865_10000997_pt1 | contig 18718 bp, 12 predicted proteins | sample PICome_6_FD_160100 | JGI IMG/M metagenome (GOLD analysis project Ga0213865, IMG submission 160100) | Coastal seawater microbial communities near Pivers Island, North Carolina, United States - PICO282 | ecosystem: Environmental > Aquatic > Marine > Coastal | place: USA: North Carolina...
CAGAAACATCACCTGAAGCATCTATTGTAGTTACATCAAGAGTAGTTACATCAAGAGTAGTTGCCGAGATAGAGTCAGTAACAGTCAACTTTTGGAAGGTCACTGAATCAGTAGTTCCAACATCTTGCCCGATACTGATAACACCAGTGCCGTTAATGTCCACACCAGTTCCACCACTAAAGACTGTGCGGATACCGTCGGAGTTTGGACCAACAAAAGTGAATTGTCCATTCACATTATTATAGCTTAATCCGGCACCGAATGTTGCGGTGTTAGTTGCAACACTAATTGCACCTCTTGCTCTAGCATTGGTAAAGTAAAGATAACTCGCATTCTCAGTAAGGTTAGCAGTAGTAAATGGATCAAGTGAAATGGTATCAGAGAAATTACCACTTGGTGTTTGGACAGTTAATAAAGCAGTTGTATCATTATAGGATACTCCACTTACACCACCAACATTCGTTAATCCAGAACCATCACCCTTAAATGCTGTTGCTCTAACTGTGCCTTCAACTAATAACAGATCACTGTCTGTGTTATAAGAAAGTTTAATGTCACTATCTGTGCCAAAGATTAACTGAGAACCATCTGTGAATGTAATAGTTCCATTGTTAGTTACAAAATCGTCACTATCACTTCTAAGATACCTATTAGCAGCAATGCCACCAAGAGCATCTGCGTTGTTTGCCTGACCCGGATCAATCCTAGCATTAATATAGGTAGAATCAACAAAGTCGAGAGCATCAGATTCAAATCTTACCCTAAAGTTTACTAAATCACCGTCAATAGTACCTGTTAATACAATAGAACCAGCAGCTAAGTTCTCAGTGCCGAGCGTCCATCTATTACTAGTCTCATCCCAAATAAAGGACTTAGTGGCAGAGTCGCCTCTAATAACTTCAATGCCAGCATTCTCAGTTGGAGTGCCAGAAGTAAAGTTACTATTAAGACTAATAATATTGTCAGCGAGATTAATTGTTTCAGTATTAACAGTAGTTGTAGTTCCCTGTACTGTAAGGTCTCCTGCAACCCTAAGATTACCGCCAACATTCACACTATCTGAAGTTTCAATAGTTCCGTTTACATAAATTCTAGAACCACTAGTATTTAATTCAATATCACCATCAACAGTCATATTGTTAAACTGAACATTGTCTGCAGTCCCTACAGACTGACCGATGCTAATCTCTCCAGAATCATCAATCGAAACTCCAGTTCCACCGCTGAATACTGTTCTAATATCAGCAGAGTCGGGACCAGAGAAACTAAACGAGGAGTTTAGACTATCATAAGTCAACCCAGACTTAAATGTTACATTATTGGAATCTACAGAAAGTTCAGTAGGATCAAGAAGTTTAATCCAAGCAGTGCCATTCGAATAGTATGCTACATTCTGACTCGAAGCATAAGCGAACATACCACTATATGTCGAAGCACTCGGGAAAACACCAGCAGAATCAAATGTATTTGCAAAGTAAAGTTTACCTGTTGTTCTGAGGTCTTGGTCTGTTAAGTCCCAATAGTCACCTGTCTCATTCCAAATAAAGGAACGATCAGATTCAGCACCTCTTTCAACAACAAACCCGACATTCTGAGTTGGCGCTCCAGCATGAGTATAATTTAATTTTGGAAGTCTTGCGCCAATGTTTAAAACAGAGGATGCAATGCTAGTTGTGGCACCGTTAATAATAAGTGTGTCATTGATTGTTACATCATTGAATGTTACATCGTCTGTAGTTCCTACTGCTTGTCCGATGCTTACAATACCAGAGTCACTGATAGAAACACCTGTTCCACCACTAAACACTGCTACGATGTCTGCAGAGTCTGGACCATCAAAACTTAATTGACCAGTTACACTGTCATATGTAAGACCTGCATCGAATGTTACACTATTTGTTCCCACAGAGATAGAGGATCTAGAACGAGAGTCGGTATGATAAAGATTAGTAGAACCTTCAGTTAAATTGTCTGTAGTCTTTGCCGCTAATGCAATATCAAAATCACTATCAAACCCAAGATATTGACCACTCAAGTCTTTAGAAATAGAATCAGGCAGGAATTGGTTTGCGAGTGTTCCTGAAAGAACATTATTTACATTACGATAGAAACTTGGGGGTTGCCCACCAAATAAGGTAGCATCACCCGAGTCAAAAGATACACCAAGTTCAGAGATTGCAAATTTATTACCATCCCAAACAGGCACTCTAGAAACTTCAATGCCCGAATCATCAAAATCGTTTAAATCAAATACACTATACTCTGCTAATGTTAAAGAAAGACGTTTTTGAATCTCATCAATGACAAATCCACTGTCTAGTTTGAGAAATTGTCTATCCCCATTGGCATCCGATAAAAGGATAGAGTTATCTTCCGTAGGATTGCCTAAGGCTGGTTCGGCATTTTCGACATCTAAAAACGTATTTCGATTTGAATCTAGATTATTTACTGACCTACGTTTTACTTTGCCGCTAAGAAGTTTAGCCATTCTGTGACTCCAAGATACCGATTACTGCTTTTAATTTATCTGCTTGAGATGCTTCAAACTTTAATGAACTTCCAGTTGTGATTACCAGTTTACCTGTAGTTGCTTGTGCGGTATCACGACCGGGAATATCAAATTGAGAAAGTAGTTCTACACCCGTTGCTCCAGAGGAATCATGGTACGTGATTGACAATGTATGATCACTATCGGAAGCATTGGTTACTTGTGTGGAAAGTACAATACCAGTGTAATTCGCTGGAGCAGTATAAACTGTCTCAGAGGAATCGCCTACTGATTTTGTAATTGTTCGAAATACGTTTAACTCAGCCATTTATAATTTTCCTTTTTAATCTTCCAGTGCCAGAGAGAATGGAGTTACACGGGCAAACAAACTTCTATCAAAGGCATCACCCTCAATTGTGCCTGTCGATCTTTGGATTAAGAATCCTTCACCGACTCTAAAGTCACCTTTTTGGTCTGTGCTTGTTACAAAACAAAGTCCACCACGATCTGAATCTTGAATTACCTCATCTTCTTGAACTGGCACCCCTCCACGATATGGGAATGCTGTCCTTACATTTGTACCAGTACCAATCCATTCAAAAGTATGACCAGAAGAAGACAAAGCACTTCTTCTATGGAATGTAACTGTGTCAGAATCAGGAAGATTTACTGTTGGATCTTCTAGAAGTTTAATTGAACCTAATCCCGTATCAGAATCATAAGAAGCAGAATCTACGGTAAAGTATTTTGGATCTGACGAGAACTTAATTGCATCAGAAATATTTGGTCGCTGTGTCAGATTTTTCAAAGTAATAGTGTTATCAAGAATATTTTGATCACTATCTACATTTGCTTGATAAAGTGCAGGGGAAACACCTGTCGCCTTCAATCCAATATTACCAAAAGAACTGTTAGAGTTTGTGATAGAGGCAAACCCACCATCCTCTGCCAAGAATCCTACGTCACAGTATACTGTGAATACCGATACCAACTGACAATATCCTTGGTTTTTAAGATAAATCCCTTTACCGCCTTGATTGATTTGCGTAAAGGAGTCGACTACCATAGAACGGATGCCACCTGCATGGTTGCCGTCATTACGAATACCATCACCACCTTGCAATGCATCACCATTACTATCTCTGTAACGGAAGTTACCATCATCAAGTCTGTCTAAATTCGGACCAGTGATAGAGGTACAGTTACGAATATATGGGGAGTTTACAATAATGTTAGAGGAAGAGTCCTCTGCTGGGTTCCATGCAAATACAGCAGATGGTTGTAAGTGATCTCTGAATGTAAAGTCAGAAACATATGCGTTATTATTCACATAGAATAGGTCAGATGTTGGATTTTTTGGTCGAATACTAGTATTTTTTAAGTTATCCCCAATTAAAGAAACGTTCTTAGGAATAATTAGTGGATTATTAATTTTATATTCGCCCGTCTTTACATAAATTGTCGAAGCAATCTCTGGAGCGTCAAGCACTGCCAAATATCTATCACCAATTCCAAACAGTAGTGGAAATTCTTGGTCAATAAAGTCTAGGTTATCTGAAATTAAAGTCGCTCTATTATTTGCGATAGTGTCGATTGCATTATTTAATGCTGTACCAAATACGCTAGTATCTGTAGACGCTGAAGAAATTGGCGTTACCTCTGTAGGTAGAGTGGAAACGCCAGATTCAATTGCGTTCTTAATAATATCAACCAAAGAAGAGATCGTTGTAATTTTACTTGAAGTTGGTTTTGGTAGAGAGCTGTTCTGAGTAGCAGTGTAATCTGAAGGGTCTCCTGTCAAAGTAACAGTTTGATTATCCAATACCTGCTGTACAACTTCTTTTAATCGAACGTATGAATCTACTGTCGCCGCCTTTTGATCATCAGGAATTTGAGCTTCGCCGTCATAATGGAAGAAATCAGCATTTGCTCTAGTACCACTATTGCCCAAATAAACAGCATCATAAGTTAATGCCTCAACAGCAAATCGAATATCTCTTTTACATTTATTTTCATCGTAAATCACCGAACCGAAATTTGATTTGGCATACTCATTAACCTCTTCAGAGATAAAGACCTTATTCGCTAATAAGATATCTCTAGTGCGAGTAGCGTCCGTTTCTGCAGACGCTCCATCAACATAGTAAGTCGTAGTAGGAATAGGGTAATCATTTGCTTCTAATGATCCATCATCGTCATCATCAGCATTATTTTTTCCATTTTGGATAATGTCAATGACTTCAGTCCAATAAGCATCTGCTCTAGTTTGAGCGGTAGGGAATGCAGTCAAATCTGCACTAACTTCACTTTTCAGTTGCGTTAAACTAGAAACAACCTCAGAAAATCCTAATGTGTAAGATCCAGCACGACCTTGGAAAACTCTATTAAAATTGCTATTTAATAGAATGTCAAACCTAGAAGCATCAATATATTCACCCAAGTCTCTTTCTGTCTTATTTCTAAGGACAGAACCTTCAGCGCCATCAGAGTCGATACCTACAGAACCTCTTCTTCTGGCCGCCGCATCTAATGCTTTATCAATCGTTAAGAATGCTTTAGAAAGGCTTGTTCCATCATTACTATCACTACCACTTTTAGAAACATAGAAAACGTTTTCAGTCGTATTTGAATTTTCTAATTCTCGAATAGTGATCGATCCATTTTTGCTCTGCTCAAAGAATACCACACCATCATGAGTGTTGATAGCGAGTTCACCTAAAGATAAATCACTATCAGTAGGTGTGTTCCCAGCAGTTGCGCTTCTTTTGAGTAGAATAGTCGATGCCATTTATATCAAACCTTTATTCTTTATTTAACTTTATTTATAAGCATTAGAAACTACCACCATCAATAGAATCAATATTGATATTAAGTCTGTCCTCTAGTGCGCTAAGATTAGTCGAATCCTGAAGATATAAGTCAACGAGTCTATTAACATCAGCAGAATCAAGGATGTCAAGAATTACTTCGCCCGTCAATCCATTAATACTTGATACACCAATTACAAGTTCACTAAGGTTAGTGAATACAAAGGCACCAGCAGATTCTGAAAATTTTAAATAGGGGAAGTCATTGCTAATGTTACTATCAAGAACATCATTAAGGTCTCTAAGTCCAATGTTGCTTGTATCAATTGGAACACCAGAGGTGATTTTTTTAACTACAATCTCTCTAGCCATTAGAATGTCCCTCCGTTAAGAGTAACATTAGCAGTCTCAAGTATTCTAGCAATATCATCAGAGTCAATAATAAAGTCTGTTGTCACAGAAATTTCTCCAGAATCACTAATGGCAATACCAGAACCTGCACTAAACGCCGTGCGGATATAATCAGAATCAATTAAGTTTAATGCAGATTCAGAATCAATCCCCGAAATATCATTAAGACCTTTGAATACATATTTGTCACTGTCTGCCTTATAGACTAATACATCATCAGTGCCCTGCCCTGTAATATCAACGTCAATTAAATCATCAAGTCTTACAGGAATTAATCTAGTAGTAGCAATAAAGTCTGTTGCCGATCTAGTTGCTGAAGGAGAAAACTCAATAAATCCTTCTACAACTCTTTCTACAACATTTAATGCAGTATTTCTAATCTCAACATCATAGAAATATCTACCAGCATCAATGGTATTTGTAAATGCACCACTAAGGGTCATTCTAATTTTACCAGACGTTGGTGGGTCTGCAATTGCTGCTTCAAATGCATATACCACATTTGAATTGAATTGTTTTCTATATTTTGCTGCAACAGTAAAACCAGTGAGATTACGGGGGTTTTTATTCCCGTCAACTACATCAATCTCAAAGGTTGTATCAGTGCCCTGATCTGCCGCTAGAATAGCATATTCTGCCATTTAAACATTCTTCCATCGATTAAAAAACCAGTCTAAGTTATTTATAATGCATTAATCTTTGTTATTAATTAATGTTTTCACTAAATCTTTTAATTCGGAAATCTCATTTTCTAGCGATTTAATCTTCTGGTTTTCTTTTTGTTTTAAAAGTTTTCGTTGCTTTGCATCAGCAAGTTTGTTAAAGTTAATGTTATGAACAACTCCAGTCTGATCTTTGATCAAATCAGAGTTGCCCTCTACTGCATAATATTTATCTTCTTTCATTATGTTCCTAGTGCAATTGCTCTCAGGTCTCTGATTCTCGGAATCTTAGAGGAGTTCTGAGATTTCATTACGATTTTTAGTTGGAAAGTCGTGAATGGATCAAGAGTTCCACCCAATCCGCCAATGGTATATTCATATTGCCTAAATCTGTTCGCATTCTCATCTGTCTGCGGTAAAGACTCGACAGGTGCTAATGTAAAGTTCTTTGTTTGAATATCATCATCACTACCAGCATTCAGAGTTCTATAGTAAAGTTCAACAGTAGAATTGGCAGGTCTATTCGCTGCTAATAGAACTTTAAGACCGACTGCTGGTTCTGCGATATTGATAGGTCTAGTCAAATGCTTTGACAGTGCGGAACCACCTGCAGCAGCAGTTTCATCCACATAATTGATTGGTACGTTCACTGTAACATCAAGATCAAGTCCTGCTTCATCAGAATCCACTTGATTATCAATCAGATTACTTAGAGCAGTAACAGATGCCTGTTGCATATCAATCACAGGAGTAATAAAGTTGTCTGTTGTGCTAAACTCTGCTTTAATACGAATAGAACCTCGAGGATCAACAGAACCTGCACCTAACAGAGTATTCTCATCTTCTTCAATTCTTCTAGAAGCAATCACTTTAGGTGTATTAAAACTAATTGGTTCAATCGGAGAAATAATCTGAGAGGAGGATAATCCATATTGAGCATTTGTAGAAGCATTAGCAGTTACAAGGGAAGCACCATTTGTAAACTCTGCTGTAAGAGTAAGCGTAGAGTTCGGTAGGACAATCGTTTCAATATTCGGAATGGCAACATTCATAGGAATATTTTGATCAATCTGAACATTATTAGAACCGCCGATTACGGTGCCTGTAGCAGTAGAGTCTGCTTGAATCTGGAACCCAAATCCATCCACTTTCTGAATAGTTCTTTCGCCAATAATACTAGAACCTTGAATACCACCAATCACAGTATCAGAGTCCCAAGCAACATTTGCTCCACTGTCGACTTTATCGACAAAGACTTTGTCATTCACAACAAATCCATGATTAGGTGCTACAATTGTAACTAAGTCAGAACCACTGTCGGTCGAGATTGGATTGCTGCTAAGTCGAATAGTTGGATTCTGTTCATTTTCAAGATATGCAGTTCCAGAAGTTTCAAACACTGCTCTACGTGCACGGAACATCATATCACGTTTTTGATCAGGTGTCCATGTAATAGCATTCTGAGACATGAAGAATGAGCCAAGTGTAGGTTGCTTCAATACTCTTTCGGTATTAGAACCAATCAAGAATCCTTCAACTTCAGCAACATAGACATTATACTCTTGCGTGTTTGCAATCAGAACAAATGCATATTCTGTATTACCAAAGAGGTATAACGGAGATTCAAAGTTGAATGAAGTAGGTGCTGCTCTCACATCCGCCATTGTAGTATTGGAATTTAAATCTGTTGCCACTACATCAGCAGGATCAAGTATAACTACACTTCCTGGAAGAATAGTATCTTGAGAAGGCACACCATTTTCTACAGGGCGGACTTCCAAACGAATTGGAACTGTTGTAGATTTACTTTCAAAATAAACATCAATACCTGTAAGGAAACCACCATTATTATTTTGAATTTGGAAAGACTGAGCGATAGGCTCTCTTCTCTTTCCTCTTCTACCACCCCCTCCTGTGCGTGGTCGTGCCGGCGGTCGAGGTCTTGGCAAAGTAGTTCTAGTAACGTTAGTACTAACATCAATAACGTCAAGGATACTAATAATGTCGCCACGAGCAGTATAAAGTGCTCCTGCGCCAGAAAGTGCATTATCATCTTCATTTACACTAATGTCAAGGAGTTTAACTTCTCTTTCACCAGCATCGAATTGTAAGGTGTCATTATTAGGGATAAAGAATGAACCACTAACTTCACCCAAAGAGTTGGTCACGAGGTTGCTAGAAGTTTGAGGGTGTGAAGTTGCACCAGTATACTCAGCATCTGTCAATGGATCATTAACAGACTTTGGAACATTAAAGTTAGAAAATTCTTCTTGACGGTAATAATCTTGAATATGTTTACCATCAAAGAACAAATAATGCTGTCTATTCGGAGCAAGTTGTGATGCCCTAAAGAACACCTTTCTAGAACGAATAAACGGGAGCAAGTCGATAGCGACAACTCTTTGTCCAACTAAAGTTCTAATTGTAGTTCTTCTTGTTACAGTACGACCATTTCTATTAGTTGTAGTCGTTGTGGAAAGAACTGTGTCTTCAGTGTTGATAAAGTCACCAACCTCAAATTCTTCAGTGAAGTCTGTTCTATCTGTAATTCTGGGGCGAATAATAGACTCAGCACGTGCTCTTAATTCTTCTTCGCTTGGCGGGTCATTTACAATTTCACCAATAGTCTTTACTTCTCTCCATTCGTCGACGGAAGGGGAGAGGACTAAATCTCCAGAGTAAATGATTACATCAAATGGATTTACGTTTTCAGTTTCTGTAGCATCAACTTGATTAATTAATACCGCAGAGTCATAAGCAAGCACCAAGAAATCATTTCTAATTACTGTGTTATTATTCGGTAATGTAGCAAATGTTCTTTCGGAATCATAAAAAAGATTAATATTATTTACTGCAAATGCAGGTAACATCACATTTTTTTCAGCATCAAGGGATGCTCTATATTCTGGATTTAAAATATCGGAGAAAGTTAAGTCTTTGAAGTTATCTGCAAAGAAACCGTTTTTAAATCTATTATTATTGTTTGAGTCAAGAACTTCAATAGAATTTGTTTCAAGTTCAAGTAAACTTAAAGAAACAGTTTCTTCAAGATCATCAATTCTCTTGACAATATCGCCGATATCTCTCATTGTGTATCTACGGTTATCGACTTTATTAACAGTAACATCACCACGATTATCTGTGTAAGCATTCAGTGTGAAGTCATATAACTTCATAGAGTTACCGGGTGTGGCAGGAGACTGTGGATTTACATTAGGTGTCCCCTGAATATATGTGATTTCGTCATTGGCAGTTACAATAAGAATATCTTTTCTAGGAAGATAATAGTCTACGTCTGCAGTGATGAGGTCTCCATTTCTAGGAAGGGCATGTACAAAGGCATTTGTGCCAACAAAGTCACTGTCAAAACGTTCTTTATGACTTCTGAAATCTAATACATTGCGCAGTTCTACAGTAGTACCATTACGCATCTTATGTGTAGGAATATCTTCATAGGTTAAGAAACCAGCATTGATAAGGTCTTTATAAGAATTTACAGAGAAAAAGTCTCCACTTGTTCCATGCTCAAAATAGTCATATTTAACTCTTACAGACTCATTTTCTGGAACAGTTTGCCCAGTTTTGAGAATAACTCTACCATTATCATAGAAGTTGTCTCTTTGACCATTATCTGTTCTAAATCTTCCAGCAATATCATTGCTGTCTTCATCTAAGATCGCTTTAAATGTCTTAATGTCAGAATTTGGAAGTTCCATGAATACAAATCCAGCACCATCACTTTCTAATGTCCCAGTGTGGTCGCTGTCTGTAATGGCAGTTTTCAGTCTTGAAGTTCCAGTCTTCTGTACGTAAGCAAGAACCTCAAACGTACCATCTGCAGGAGATAATCCATTAATGTCTGCAGTGGTCGAGTTATTTGTAATACTAGTAGGAGACTTATGCGCACCACTATCAAGTGCAACATGCCAAAGTGTTGTATCAGAGAAATCTCCACCACCGACTGATGACGTGGAAATTTGAGCTGTGCCCCCTGTTGCAGTAGAAGTAAATTTATGCTGAGTGGTCAGAGTAATATCTGTCAGTTCTTCTGGTCTAATTCTAGGGAAGTTGAAGAATAGATTGTTATTTGCTGCTTCTTTGATTACAGCAATACCACCTTCAAGCACAAGATTACCATAATTATCAGAATCTAATCCGATCGATCTTGCATCTCTAAAGTTATTACTACCGAACATTTTCACATCAAAGATATGGTATCTGTAGTTACCCCCATCTTCTTCTACCGCACGAATTCTAGCAGTACCAATACGATTGGTATTTACAAAATTGCCTCCATCATCTCCACAAGAATCGTCCAACAAGTCCCACTTTTGTAAAGTCTCGATATTTGGAAGACCTTGAATACGAGTTCCTTCATTTTGAACTAGAACATAATGTCCGAAGTTCGCAGGGATCGCTTCATTCTCTTCTACTGCCGTAGTTCTAGCACGGTCGACATCAATTTTAGTTGTTGATTGTCTAGAAATTCTATAACCGTCTACATACGCAATCCCGGGAGAAATATCTAATTCTAATTTAGAAGCATCTGTAGCAGAATTATATTTTACTTCAAAGTCTTTTGCTAAATAATTTCCATTAGTTTCCTTAGTGCGTAGTGCAAGTTCATCACCAATAATAGCGTAGGTATTCTTATCAATCTCTAATTGAATAATACCATCTTGCAGTCTGTTAATTGTGATAAAGTTATCACCAGAATCTAAAAGTTCGTTAGTAGTCAGTGTTAATGTAATTCTATACCTGTCTGCACCTGGAGCAGTTTCATTAGGAATAGTCTCTTGATTATCATAAAGAGTATTTGTATCATTTACTGTGACAATATCTTCCGTGACTTTAAAACCAATATTAGCAGTAGGAGTTCCAGAATATTTTGAAACTAAAATATCTGTTTGTGGGTCAGATTGTACAAAATGTCCTCTAGTAAAGTATGCACCTCTATTCACAGAAGCACGAGTTCCTACACCTACTGCACGGTTTGTTGGACTGTCGGTGGATTGTACAGTAGCAGTTCCACTAGCGCTACCACCAACTTCTGTCAGTGCGTCACCAGCAGAAAAACGAATAGAGGTAGAGTTAGAAGAATTTTGTGATGCTGGAGTTCCTTGTGCTTGTCCTGCACTGATATAATCTACGTAAATGGTATCTGGATCTTCAAGACCAGTAATTAGATTAGTTTCGGCATTTACAATTTTAATAATACGGGCTTGAACACCAGAACTGTTTTGAACAATATCACCTACAGCAAGGTCGTTAATTGCTGAAAGTTTAACATAATCAAACTCATTATCAATATCTAAACCACCCGGTTCAACAACAGAACCTTCTTTAAAAATATTGCGACCAAATCTTGCCAACTCTTCTTGAATAATCGTCTGCATCTGTGTAAGTTCACGAGCTTGCAGCGCACGACCAGAGTTAAACAGTACTCTGTGATAGTGATTACTTGCAGAGAAATCATCTTTATATGTCGTGCTAAAGGTGTTCTCATTAAATGTATTAGGCATTTAAATCTTTTCCTTAGAGTTGAATAATAATTTTTACGTCTTCGGTCTGTGCAGCATCACGGGTAACTGCATCCCGGTTTTCAATATATAGGATTTTACCAGAGAAAGGATCAATCTCACCATCAGAATCAGCGGTAATAGTTGCGGTATTTGCGGCATCTGCTGAATCTTGAATTTCTTCACCAATACCAAAGGGTGTGAATCCAGTATTTTCATTCTGATGATAGTACGCTTTATTAGTTTCAAATTTGTCCACAAATGCTTTACCACCATCAGTCTGACCAACAATTGTTTGATCTGCTGCAATACCAGATACTGGAGAAAGACTGAGGATGTTCAATGCTGATGCATTAGCTCCTGTAAAGTCGGAGTCTGCCGAACTTCTAGAGGTCGGAATTTTTGGGTCCTTAATTACCCCAATTTGCCTAAAGTCCTGCCCGCCAATCAAGAAATCTCCATTTACATCACCAGTAGGTTTAGCATTAAACATTGCTGTTGTTGCTCTCAAATCATTTCTAGGGTCGGCACCTAATCCATTTTTAGCAATAACTGGTCGAATTACAGCGCCAGAACCTCCACCACCAGAAACAGTAACTTCAGCATATTCATATCCAACGCCGAATGGGAAACCTCCGCTAGAATCGTCTACAACTACAGATCCAATCGCTCCACCAGTTGTTACTGACGCTCTTGCTTTAGCATTATTTCCGTTACCCACAATAGTGATTGTTGGGGTAGAAGTGTATCCAGTCCCTGCAGTAATTACATTATATCCAACAATAGAACCTGCCACAGCTGCATCCTGAACATCTTTTTGAGATTGCGGAATTGCTGCCAAGTCATTTGCAGAATCTACAAATTCTACAGGAATAAAGTTAGCAGTAGCAAATTTATTTAAGTTCGAAGCAGTTACAGTGTAAAGATATTTCCAAACATATCCATCGGCAAGAGGTTGAGTTGCCCCAGAAATTGTAGTTCCAGTACCAATAGTATCTGGGTTTACAGTGGATACAACAGAGTTGCCATTAGCATCCTTACCTTGACGAATACAAAGATAAACACGGTTGGATTCTGTAAATACATAATACTGCCCGTTTTGAGTAGCAGTTTGATCATCACGGTATGCACGGTAAGTCGTACCACTCACCCAGTTATACCTTGAAACAACAAAACTCAAATCAGTTGTTTTAATGATAGACTGAAGGTTTGACCTAAAGTTTCTTTCTTCACGATCAGCATTTACAGTTGTCGTAGGTGGAGTGTCAGTCGTATTCCATTCATCAGACTTAGCATATCCAATGTAATAATTATTATCAGAGTCTGCTAAATCTGTGATCAAAGACCTGATCAGCTGATTTTTAAAACTATTTGTTACGATTGCTGCCATTTTTTATATTTGCCTTAAACAGTAAATGTGATAATGTTGGTAACTGAGTCGCCGGAATATGTAGTAATCCAAGAGGTCAAGTCTTGACTCCAAACAACCTCTAAAGTAGTGTCTCGATACAATCTTACATTGTGCGGCAATCCTGCACCAGCTAACCTTCTATGCCGTAAACCACCCGAAGGACCAGTAGAAGTGAAAGAAATGATATTATAATCACTTGCACTATTGTTAATTATCTTTTTCTCTCCGTCAAATTTACCTGCTTCCATAGTATATGTTTGAGGGGTCGATCCTGGATTAAGAATAATAACAGTTTCTTGCTTATCCGAAAGTGGATTTGCTGTAGAAGATAAAATTAAGGTGCTATGATTTACAGCTCCATCAAGGGTAATAGTTCCAGTGCCTTTTGCTTGCAGAATTAAGTCTACATCTGGGTCATCACCTACTGCTGCGATTGTAGGACTAGAATCTTTTGCAGTTAATTGAATATAGTTCTTTGGAGTACCTACGGTTGTGAGACCCAAAATTTCGTTATCTGCACTATCAAGAATTGTACTATTAATTCTAGGAGTAATCAAGTTTAAATTCTTGAATGTAGATTTATTTACATCAATATTGCTGGTTCCAGAGGTAATTGTCGATTGATCTAACAATGTCACCCAATTACCAGCATGAGCATAGTATGCTTTGCCCGTATTATGTACATGGGCGAACATTCCATGATAAGAGTCTGCTCCAGGAAGATCACTAGAATCACTAAAGACATTACCAAAATAAACTTTAGCGGCCGATCCAGCAGTGGAATCATATAAATCAATTACCCTAATACCACCCCCAAGGTCTTCAATGGTAGGAATAACACCTGACTTGTTTTCTAAAGTTAGAGTTCTTCCGGAAGAGATGGGATTTTCAAATTGAAGTTTAGTAGTATGTCCAGAGTCATCTGTGAAGACGATGCCGTCGTCATCGAAGGTGATTGGAGAACCCAAAGAATCAGCAGAGGTTCCGAATGCTGTATAGAGTTCACTAAAGTTATCATTGATCTTACCAGCAGCCGAACGCAGAGTATCCCCTGTTCCGTCGTTTGCACTTGATCCTCTGTTAATCGGTTTTCTAGCCATTTGACCTTCTCATTGATTTAGTTTGTTAATATTTATACAGAAATTTTAAGGTGTGCCAGCATCAGAATCAAAATAGAATGGGAATACATCCTCATCTGTTGTCTGGATTGTGTCAGACATAAGAATAATAGTTCCGGAAGATGCAGAATCATCGAATGTCGGCGAATTAGTATTAAGGATATCAGCAATAGAAGCATAGTTATCATAGGAATCGCCAATACTGCCAAAGGAGTCTTGATAGAAGTTAATGCCCCTATCAAGGTAGAATCTTGCGCCACTATCACCCATAGAAACAATATCACTATCAATACCTGTGATATTAAACAGCACAGTAGTTTCGATAAATGCCTCAGAAGCAATCACAACATCTTCTGTCTCTGTAGCGAGAAGATCAGTAACCGTGGGCATGGTTTCTGGAATTTGAGAGTTTTCAGGAATAGTTTCGAATACAACTTCAGAGAAGATATTAAATCCTGCTGGGTGCAAGTATGCTTTATAGTAATCAAACCAAAGACTTCTAGGAATGTTACTTCTGATTAGAATAGAATAGATTTGATAAAAGAAAGAGTCTTGAATATATCTTAATGATTCGGCACCAATGTTACTCTCCCCGACAATAAATGTATTATTTTTTGGAAAGATTTGAGTTACATCTTCTTGAAAGAAATATCTAAAGAATCCATCAACAGCAACGCTCGTGCCCTTAGACCTATAAAATCCTGGAAGAAGTTGATAAGCAAATCTGGGTGCAGGGAATGTCTCTTTATCAATACCCGGGACTCGCTCTTCAAATAATAAATCTAAGAACTTTTCTTTAGTAGAACCTGCTTCTTTTGCATAAAAGATATTTTTCAAATCATGAGAGGGTTGCCCATCACTATCAAGGTAATCATAATATGCTTTTAGAAAAGAAATCAGTTGAGGGTATTGTTCTTTGAAATGTTCAGGTACAACAGTATCAACCTGCGACTGATACATATTCGCATTGTTACGATTAAAGTCTGTTGTAGTTCTTACATTACTCATTTTAGTTAGTCACACCACTTACTGCATTTGCCGAGTTTGTATCAGCAGATGCTGTCACAATGTTTGTCCCCAATACAATAACTGTATTGCGGAGAGGTTTAACATCAGAACCATCTGCTGGGACCGCATTAAGCCCAATATAACTCTGACCAGAAGAAATGCTATCAGGTTTAAACGCAGAAAGAGTTACAGTTCCTGTAGATGGAACATAACTACCAATATTATCATTTACAATATTACCATCAATATCTACGATTTGCAGAACAGTAGAGTGTCTTACTTTATTTCTAATAGTGCAAATTCTATTATTAATTACAAATCTTTCGCTAGTAATCGAGGGTGCTACCATTTGTGGTTCTTGAATAGTATTCAAAAAAGATATAGTGTAATCTGTAGAGACAAACTCATTTGTATTTGAGTTCTTAATTGGAATAAATCTTGATTGCATAGTCACAGAAATATCAGAGGACAAAATACTTGGGTCAGAACCATCAATAGTAGTGCTTAATGCAGAACGTCTAAATGTAGAATTAAATAGACCTAAGTTATCACTAAAGTATTGCGCAATTGCAGAACGAATTTTGTTTTCAATACCAAGTTTAGTTAAGTTAGTTGCAGAAGTATCATACTTAATGCTTGTATTGACATTTAAGTAGTTGTATGCAGGTTCAACAAATTCAGCATCAATAGAAATAATTGAAAGTGGATCAGTGAGATTAGTTCTGATTAACTGCTGCAGTGCTGTTTTTTGCGCATCAGTTGCAATAGTATCTTCATAGATAAGTGAAATCATAACTTTACCAAACTTGCGGGGAACATTGTCTTCTCCGCCCCATGCATTAATAGATTTAATGCCCGGAACAGCATTTGCAATCACACCCACATAATCGTTCGCTGCAACTAATCTATTTTGCGCAAGATAAGAAAGTGGTGCATTTACTCGAATAGATTCAATTGATTCTTTGTTAGAACCAAAAGAAGACTTTGCATTCAAGCTTGTGATAAGATTATAAGATGTTCCTGCTACAGAAATCGTTGGAGCAACTGGAGTAAAGACAGAGGCGCCGTTTGCTGCAAGTCCATTAGTGCTCAGGTATGTAATACGGATAACCTCTCCACGCTTAGGATTCTTCCCTGCAATGCCACCAACACCAAAGTTAAATTCCCAATACCCATTATAAGTTTCTAATGGAAGGTAAAGTGCTGTATTAGCATCTACTGAAGAAATTACATTACCACCAGATGTAGCATTTGCACTAAAGTATGTTGTGAAGTTATCGGAATTAATATCATCATAAACTTGAACGGCAACAGTAGACAAATCCAAGTTTTCATCAGGAATAATATATACCTGTCTGTCTGCTTGTGGGTCTGCCAAGAATGTTTTTACAGTCAAGTCACCTTCATAAACTGTGATATACGGATTACCGATGGCATCTACAAAGGTGTATAACCCCTGCCCATTATTAGCAGCAGTATAATCAATCAATGTCCTGAATGTATAAGTAACACCTTCAACTTCTGTTGTAAATGCTGTGCCAGCAGGGAGTGTAATAGTGTCGGGTTGCGTTCCTGTAACAGCAACTTGAACAGTCAGTCTAGCATTAGAAGAAGTCTTTGATCTAGGAATATAACCAAAAGCAAGAGAGTGGTTAACCAAAGATGTCCTGAGTTGTGCAGTTGGCAGGAATGTTTCATTCAATGCAAAGTTTGCAATCAGTCCATTCAAGTGTGTATTGTATGCCAATACATCAATAATCGAAGACAAAGCAGAACCTTCAAAGTCATAATCAGCAAACTCTGTTTGGTTTCCGAGATATGAACGGAGTGATGCTTTGATATTGTCAAAGTCTAAATCAGATGATTTAATTGTAGTTGCCATTTGTTCTATCTAATCCTTGAGATTGCTGTATCTAAAACCACTAACTCTTGTGTGTTGATTACCCTGAAAGTAATTCTAGCATACACTGAATTTCTATCAGACAAATCTAAAATTTCTACATCTTCTACTACTGCCCGAGGTTCATACTTCTCAATAGCAAAACGGATGTTCCTAGCAAGAGTAATGGACATTGTTGTTTCTGTCACATTTTCAAATAATAACGCTCTAATATTTGCGCCAAAATAAGGCTGAAAAGGTTTCTCACCAAAGTCAGTTTGTAAGATTGTCTTGACTGATTGCTTTACAGCAGCAGCATCTACTTTCTTATAAACATCACCTGTAGTCTTGTTTGCAAAGGTTAAGTCAAGGTCACTGTATGGCACATTACGACTGGTCGCAACTGTGCTTCCTACATTAATATTAGCATCTTCAAATGATAAATTTCTTGTTACAGCCATTAACTTACCCTAGTATATTCTTTTTTTATTTATAATGAAAACTGACCGATTCCATCTTGAACCAGTGTCCTGAAGTTGTAGTCAGTCCTAACATTGCGGTCAAATACACCCTCATAAGAACTATTCACCTTTGGCATAATCACAATGATCTCGGCATTGACTGGAACTTTAGGGTCAACAGTATCATAGTGCAAAATCATTTGTTGGAACAAGTGATTGTCTTTCCAGTACATTGCAAGTTCAAATGTCTTGGAAGGGTCATTTTTACCAGCAGCATCTTGAACTTCATAAACAACTACTCTGCCTTTTGTGGCAAGGTCTCGAATAGCATTTGGTGTATACGACTCGTTTTCATCTAACTTAACAAGACCTTCAGTTACTGCAAGAGTATGCTTGCCAAATCTACCTTTGTTTTCTCTGAACCCTAAAATCAAAGGGACATGACAATAGAACTGTCTTGCTAGTTGTTCTCTTTCACTAGAACTAGGAATGTGATTAAGTGTTGCTCTAGTTCCCGGTGCGTTTACAAACTTAGATAAAGGAATGCCCGCACCTAACAATGTTCCTGCATTCACATCAGAGAACTTAGAAGTGTATCTTGTGTCAGGTAGAATACTTAACTTACCAATGTCTTCTTTGTATCTGTTTTGAATACAAATACTATTCAGTTTTTCAATACCATACTTTACTGTTGCCTGTTTAGGTAATGCTCTTTTGAAATCATATGGATAGACATTAAAGTATGCCTCGCTCATAATATTTTGACTAATAGCAAAATCAATAAAGGCAGCATCATTCCTATAGTATCCATTTCTAAGTCTGGACCTAACATGCTTTGTTGTAATGTTGAATGCATTTATTCTCATCTGCGTCCTCCGGGTGGCCATGACGTGACTGGATCTGCTGCTCCTGCTCTAGTTGGAGTTTCATCATAATGAATACCCCAAGAGTAAT
>Ga0213865_10001002_pt1 | contig 18666 bp, 7 predicted proteins | sample PICome_6_FD_160100 | JGI IMG/M metagenome (GOLD analysis project Ga0213865, IMG submission 160100) | Coastal seawater microbial communities near Pivers Island, North Carolina, United States - PICO282 | ecosystem: Environmental > Aquatic > Marine > Coastal | place: USA: North Carolina | collected...
CCATCCATCGGGCATACCATCTCCAAAGGATGGATAAAGTGGACGAATAGAGAAACCGTCCCAGCTGTATCGATCCGAATCTTCAAGCAGTGGATCGGTTCCCAGCCAAAGGTCTTCTCCAACGAATGATGTTGCATTTGTAGTGCATGCTGAGAGTAGGTTTTGGAACGAGGCATTGGCACCTGTGTTGATAAACGGCCATTGTGTGATTACAGACCCTTGGGGGAGAGTAGCAGCACACCACAAACCATCAAGTTCCGTTGTGAAGTTCGCAGGTGAGCCAAAACTGTATTCTTCAGGAGAAGTATACTGTTCTGCGATTGAAATGAAACCATCTCTGTTGACATCAAATCCATCATCATCGGGATCATCGGTCATATCGCTATTATTGAGTGGGTCGAAATAGGGACATACGTATCTCAGCGTCACAATATCGAATCCACCTGCACGAGCGCACATAGCCGCTTCAAAGCCATCAGGCATTCCATCGCCATCTGTATCTGACTTACGTGGATCGAGATATACACGATCCCCATTCTCATCCAACATACCCGTTAAACCTCTCGAAAAGCCAGGATCATTGCAATTTGCAGGATATGGCCAACAATACTCTTCAGTGTTGTTTAAACCATCTTTATCTGTATCCAAATTAGCATCTGATGCGTCGTCTTTGTCCATGCCCTGCATCGTTACCAACCGTCCATCGACTGCACTAAAGTTGATCCAATCCTCAAAAATATTTTCATGAACATCAGGAATTCCATCGCCATCAGTATCTGTCGTTGGAGGCTTTTCCCCAGTTGTATCATCTGGATATATGTTCGCAACTGGGGAAATCGTTGGGAACTGGGACATGAAGAGGAGCCCAGCGATTACTGCGAGAGTGGAGAGCAAGGTTGTCTGACTTCGTCGCAAAAAAACACCTAAGCGGCAGACGCCGCATGATTTGTCCTCTTCTCCATGCTTATAGGAATGATGGAGCGTTGTTCATACAGTGAATCGATTATGGATGTTAAAAATTCGAAGCTTTTGAGTTGAATCATGCGGTGTATTCAATATCCGTCTGTTGCCCCATAGATTTGATTGGGATGGGGCTATCGATTACGCACCTTGGCACTGGAAGTCGTGGCAACGCCACGCTTCTCAGCACCGAATCATCGCATGTTCTTGTCGATCAAGGATTCAGTGGCGTACAGTTAGAGAAACGATTGAGTCTTTTGGATGTCAGTCCAAATGACCTCGAAGCAATCGTCATCACGCATCACCATGGAGATCACGGAGGTGGTGCGCTGATTGCACAGAAGCGTTGGGGCATTCCAGTCTATGCTAATCACCGAACGACTCAGGAATTAGGTCTGCTTCCTGAACTCACACATCATTTTGAATCTCTAGACGTACTACAATTCTCCCGAGGCACATCATTGCTTCCAGTGCCCGTACCTCATTCCGGAGCAGAAAACGTTGCATTTGTAGCCAGCCATGGCGGGGAAAGAACAGCTATAATCACAGATCTTGGATCCTGGACAGATGAACTCGTCGATCATGTCCATGGATGCCAACATATTGCAGTGGAAGCAAACTATGATTCAAACAGGTTGCTAAACGGACCTTATCCTCGTTCACTGAAAGATCGAATATCAGGTAGAGGCGGGCACCTGTCCAACAAACAAACCGGGCAATTTTTGAAACAAGTATGCACAGATAAAACCAGAAGCATTACTCTGACGCACCTTTCTGAAATGAATAATGCACCACATCTTGCAGAGTCAAGTGTTCTGTTTGAAATTGATGAAATCTTTGAAGGTGACATCAATATTTCTGCCCAAGATGGCCCTCACTTTTCGCATTTCATAGGCCGTAGGGACGGGGATGGATTTGCAACAAACGCCATCCAAAGAATAGCCAGAGAATTGCTATGAATCAATAAACGACAGGTCAATCCCTAAATGCAGGCGAGATGCTCAAGAGACAAGAGGGGGGGCGAGGATGCAGCGACAAGAACGGAATAAAGAGGATGACGGGGTCAGTGAAATCCTCGGCGTCATCATGATGTTAGCAATGGTTGTTAGCATCATGGGAGGTGTTTTCGTATTCCTAAATCCTTACCTTGTAGCCTTCCAAGACAATACAAATTGGAACAGTGCCAATAACATTGCTGACCGTATTGAAGACAGACTTGACGTCGTTGGAGATGCTCCAAATGGAACAGGAACTCGCCAAGCCCTCTCGTTGCAGGCCTCTTCCATCAATCCAGTACAACTTGTGGAAGAGTGGATACTTGCTGCTGATTTAACTCCCTATGAAGTTGTACAAGTGGAAGAGATCAACAGTAGCTCTTTCCAGTTCATTTCATTGAATGAATCTGTCACATCAGTTATTGTCACCAATCCAACAAGTTCGACATCATTTGTAGTTGAATCAACATATGATCTTACAGTTATCGACCACAATCTAACCAGTGAGACATACCTTATTGTGGACATGTATGACGAAGCAGGCACTCATGTCCATCGATGGGCTCGATTCGTGTTATCGGGATTGAGCATAAGCACCAATATCGATGGTGGCCTCAATCAAATTGTTTTGGTCAATGATGCTCGAATCTCCAAAGACCCTAGCACATCGTGGGAAATCGAGAAAGCTCCACGCCTACGTCTTGATACTCTTGTCGATGGGACGACGCGACTTTCGATTGTCCTTACTGATGTTCAACTGAGTGAATCGTTAGGTAATGGCCCGAATGTTGGGTTCAAGGTTGAATCGATGGGTCCTATTCAACTCTTTACCGGTGAAGCATTCAACCTCCGAGTGATGGTGAAAAACACACTCCATTCAATTGTTGACCCACAATATCACGAAATATGGCTGACTGATTACACTCTTAATCGAGCATCAGGCACTCTTGATGAATTCATAGGCATCTCACCATACCAAAGAGCAAGTGGAGTGGATGGATTTACTGTCGAAACACAAAACGTCGGGCTCTCTTTGGAAATTGATGTTCGCAGGATGGTGGTGAATGGATGAACGAACTTCAGCGTAATGAAGAAGCTGTTTCTGCAGCGATCGCAACGGTTCTCTTGTTTGGAGGAGTTCTTTCGATCATCAGCATCATGATGGTCACAATGATTCCAGTTATCGAAGAACTTGAAGGCAGTGTTGAGCGTCATGACATGGCAGCACAAATGACCCAATTCAATCAACAAACGACGACATTGGCTGAACAAGGGATGCCTGGAGATGTAGTAACTCAGGAATTCGTACCAGTAGATGGATCACTCGAATGGGACGCTATGCGCAGCGGAATGTGGTATTCATCCACATGGGAGGAAGGGCATTCATTTCGAATCAGAGACGTGATCGATTTCGATGATGAACTTCAATTGCGTCACCCAGAATCCACAACAAGTTCGGTTTGCTTCTCTGATATGCGACTGGGCCCTGACCGCCCGTTTCATTACACAGCACCAACTTGGGCTAATTCAGTAATACTCACCACCAAACCTGGCCTTAGTTTCCCTCTTGGCCCAATAACGCTTGATTTACTTCAAGATGGAGTTCTAACTCAAACTGCAGAATTGTTTGTTGACGATGTTACACAATGGAATCTCGAAGGCGAGAACTACAAGATCGAATCGACCCAAGAATTAGAGGTCTACTGGCTAAAAAATGGAACAGGTTCCTCCGAAATTCAAGCCAGTGATGCAAGCGCTAACGGCAAAGGACGCTCATGGGCCCTCCCCTTGCCACAGGGAATGGTGAACCTAAATATCGTTTCTAACGAACTGATCATGGTTAACGGAAACGGTGAATTCGGTTCATTTACAGAAGTGGCAGTTCCATCAGGTTTAGTCAATATTGAAACTTCTTGGTCCAAATCACTGACGTTAGCGAGCCCTCAAGTGGTTCACCTCACAACTACAGCAGACGCACAGTTGATGGTTTCCTTGGATGCAACTGAAGGAGCAACTGCTTGGAAAAGTACCAGTGGAACACTCCATGGAACATCATTCATTCCTCCATCCCAACCGGGATATCTTGTTTTGTCGAATCCAAATACAGTACCTGCAACAGCAACTTGGAGAGGCAACGGAATCACGGTGGCAGCAATGAGTACTGATCGAGTTCAATGGCCTCCATCTGGAATTGATGGAGCGGCATCTCTCAATTCTGACGTACCAATTGGGATTCAATGGCAAAGCAGTGCTGAAACAAACGGAGTATTTCAAATTGGAGCAGTCGATACAGGGATGGAATCAGGAAAACAATTCCACATTAGTACCTCTCATGCCCTCGACATTAACGTACGAGCAAATGGAGCACAGACAATTTTTAATGCATCTCATTTAATCTCAAACAGCACAGTTCTCAATCAAGGTACATCTCTTGAAATGGCTCTTGACGATGAAGATGTATATCTGAATACAACTGAGGGCTATGGCATGTATGCTACTGCAATGAACGGAACAAGGGGTCTCATTCAGGCCATGCATGACGGTCATCGTCGATGTGTAGAAATCGATGTTACTGCTTCTGGTTGGGTTGATTTGAAAATGCCTTGGGAAAGCATGGGAGGGCGAAGCATCATCGATATGCAAACAGCATGGCAAACCGGGAGTTATCCTGCTAGTGTTCATATGCAAATGTATGGCATGGTCGTCGAGGACCCTTATGCTCCAATCGGAAGTGCTTGGATCATGCAAATTTCTCGATTTACCTACTCCTTTGAATCCTCCGTCACTGGAATGGAGGTTGCCATGACTGGTGGGGCTGTGGTGACCAATCATCCAGAATTTAACCCTACAGTGATTGTATCTCCATCAGATCGTGGAGGCCCAGGACCTCGGTTTGCGGCTACAATCCCGTCACTTCACCCCACTTCTGACTCAGCAATTGGTAGCGGCAAATTATCAATGGAAGTAACGCTCACAAAAAGAACGAGCCTTGCAAGTGATATCGCATACGAGGTTCGTAGAGGATGGGCTGAACCTTACGGTGAAGCAATTGCTTTAACCTCAACAGATGGCCTTGAATCAAGTCTTGATTGGACGATATATCCTGGTAGGCTCGACCTCTTATCCGATTATGTTGGATGGGTCCCAGACCCTGGTTTTGGAACATCTGAATCAATTTGGCATACCGCTGGTGAACCCATTCAGTTTTCGTTACAAATTTCATCTCTTGATGCATACGTAGCGGAGGTGATTGCTTGAGACAATCACAACTCCAACGCAGGACTGAGGCTGCTGCAACCGAACTTGGATATGTGTTCACATTTCTTCTGGGAGTCTTGCTTCTTACGATGTTCAGTTTATGGATATATGATATCGAAACTGCAACTCGCGAGCGCTGGAACGAAGAAGCAATTGATGCAAATATGAACGATCTTGCTTCTGCAATTGAACGTACAGATACTGCAAGTCGTATTGACAACACCTCCTATGCAGAAAGAGTCTATTGGAGAGCAACAGAAGCAGATGAGTCACAATTTACCCTAGAGTTGACAGATACTCAGTTGATTTTGTACGATGCTGGAGGAGAACTTGATACTGAACGGTCTCTCTCTGGCACAGGTGGAGCACCCCACACAGGAATAGTCGAACTTGCTGGAGTAGAATACATCTGGGTTGTTCATCATGAAGGTAAAATTTCTTTGGAATTAGACCGGCCGATGTTTTAGCGTCCCATAACTGCAGCATGAACCTGAGCTTGTACTTCTCTCATTCGAGTTCGAGCCCCTAATTCACGAAACACTGCTAGGGCTCGTTGTAGGTACTCCATTCTGCGTTGGCGATCTGGCGCTACACCACCAAGTTTAGACAACAGTTCGCCAATTTGCATCCGCAAATCGTTTGCTTCTGCGATGATGAGTGCTTCACGATAACGCTCTAGAGCTTCTTCACTGCGACCACTGTCTTCCAAAACCTCTCCCAATAAGATTGTAATTTCAACCAAAGAGACTGGATCTCCTGCATCAGACATTACATTTAGTGACTCAGAATAATGGTGAAGAGAGGTTTCCGAATCGTTCATCTTCGCATGATATCTTCCCAACAGTGCTTGTGCACGGGCATGGAGTAACAAATCATCACCTTCATCGGTTCGTTCAAAGGCTTCGAATGCATGCTTTCTTGCTCGTTCCACCTCGCCAAGATCAAGTAAAGCTCTTCCTAAAATAATTTGAGCACTAATTAAAGAATGGTCGTTTGATAGAATTGCTTCAACCTCTGAATAGGCTGCCAATGCCTTGGATTTGTCATTCTTTCTGCGATACAAATAACCCATATTGTTGTAGGTTCGAGCCGCCCCTTTCGAATCTCCTAATTTTACTTGAACTTCAAGCGCTTGTTTGTGGGATTCAAGGGCTGAATCTGTTTTTCCTTGCTTCATAGCGATATCAGCCTGAGACCCAAGAATCTCAGAAAAGATTACTTCGGAACCTGCCGATTGTGATGCAGAACTTGCATGTTCGAAAATCGTTGAAGCTTGCTCAAATCGACCAAGCATGAGCAGAATATCACCTTGAAGTTGAAGCATTGGAGCCAGTATCTTGGGCTTAAGTCCATCAGTATTTACTTCCTCGATGAGATTGAGGAGTTCAAGGTGACCTTGAGAAACAATATCACGACCAAATTCGACAATCTTAGAGATTGCTTCTTGTTGATGATCAGATGCAAGTTCATGGTAAATTTGCTCAAGTGTGGCTTCTGAACTCTTTGCTTGTTTTGAATAATAGGCCGCACAACTGTTGTGAACTTCTTTTTTCATTGGTTCGTCCAAACTTTGAAGTAAAAACTCACGGATCAAATCGTGTACGTCAAATACGTCTGTGTCAACTTGTCTTGCCAAACCTTGTTCCACTAAACTATCCAAAACATCAATGTCAAGTTCGTGGGCGAGTAATGCTTCGAGGGTCACTGATTCTCTAAAGATGGAGAGTACGGTCAGTACTCGCTTTTGTTCTGCTGAAAGTTTAGAGAAAATTTCTTTGGTAACATAATGCTCAAGTGTATCGTGAAATGCTCCTGCTGAAGCCCCTCTGTTAATCAATTCAAGGACTAACGGATGGCCCCGGGATAATCCATGAATGTGAAGCCATTGCTCGGTTGAAAGATCATCAAAGCCCGAAAGTATATGACGAGCAGAATCTGAATCAAGGCCATCAAGTGGCAAGACCAAACTGGTAATTCTCCCTTCTGCATCTTTTGTTGGGACAACAGGTTTGAATGACCGTGAGAAAATGACCAGCCCAATTGATTCTTCACTGCCCAACAATCCAAGAGTCATCGACTGAATGGTTTGGAATAGAATAGGGTCTGAAACTTTGTGGAAATCATCAATTACGATTAATGTAAGAGTATTTTCCAGTGAGTCAACTAAAATTCGAGCTGCGTCATCGGGCTTTGGAACGGGAGTTGCTGCCAGATAGTCAGAAAAAGATGAATCTCCAATGTTGAGCAACCAGTCTGCAATTGCCTCAAACATGGCACGAGATCCTTCCCAATCTTGGCAACGATGGTACAATAGATTTCTTCTATGCATAAACCGTTCAATCAATTTAGCAGCGATTGTCGTCTTACCAATACCTGCTATACCAGGGACGAGAAGAGTTGTTGCTCTTGCTTCGAGTAGATTGACCATGTTGTCAAGTTCTTTTTCCCGACCATAGAAATGACGCAATCGGGGAAGATCCCCCAGCGATGTCACCAACTGTTTCTCAACTTGTTTTGATAAATCTCGCTCGATGAGATCTTCTGTAAGCGGGCGAACATCGAGAATTAAGTTATCATCAAGATAACGAATAATATCAACTGGTCTCATTGCGAATGGCAGAACTTCATGGGCAGAACCGAGAGTAGTGGTCAACGCATCTCCATCTGATCCAATACATCGAAACTGGAATTGCCGTAGTCGCTCCCAGGTATCTTCAGCAGCGATAATTCCAGAATCAGTTAAGAAATACGCTTTTCGTTTACGACTAACCCCATGTACGTGAGCTTGCCGTTCTACAAGCAAACCTTGATCTCTTAATCCAGATATTGCACGAGGTACATTGGAACGTGCAATGGCTACTGCATTTGCAATTCCCATTTGTGAAAGCGAAAATGGAACTTCCACCTTCTCTTTGAAATCTGCATAATCCAGCAGATGCAACAGGATTTTTTCCTGTACCCCAGGTTTGGCAATCATCAGGTCCACCTACCAATTATTGCGAAGGTGGTTGGTAATTTGGATCAGGAACCCATTGATTCGAATCTTGATCCCATAGCCATCCAGGATGCTGAGCTGAGGCTTGAGGTGCCTCAGGTTGTGCAGGTTGTTGTTCAACAACCTGCTGAGGTTGCTGTGCTGCAGGTATCTCCACGACATCTTTGCGACCCCATGCATATGGATCTTCTTCTGTAACTTGTTGATTTTCTGTTGCAAATTCTTCCCCTTCAATATCTTCGAATTCAATAAAGAAGAATCCAATTGCTCCTAGAAGAACAAGAGCTGCGATCACCAATCCGATGATAAGGAATAAACTTCCACCATCATCTTCGGCACCAACTGCAACATTGAATGACGTAGGTTCGTTTGTCCCTCCTAAGGTTTGGCCATCCATTTCAAACTTGATTTGATTTGAAGCATCATTCATATCTTGTAAGGTAAGTTCCATCGACCAGATACCATTCTCTCCAACAACAACAGACTTTACGAAGGTTGAACTTGAAACTGTACGTGCTTCAATTCTGCTTCCAGGCAATCCAGTTCCATTAAACACAGCAGGATTATCTGCAGTAACTGACTCACCGGTATCCATTCGTTGAGCGTCGAATTCAATCGGTTTAACAAGGAATGTGACCTTTTCAGATAATGCAACCGAATCTTGAGTATCTCTTACAATGAATCTAACGTCTTCGAGAGTCCAGTCAGAAATTGCTTCATCGGTTCTCGATGTTGCAGGATCGTATTTGGCAAAGCCATTGCTATCAATCACAACATAGACTGGATGGACATCGTCGAAGGAAGTGGCTGGGTCATCGACGAAATCGATGCTCAGTTCGTCAAATCCACCATCAGGATCTGAAAAGAAATCTTTCAAATCGATAGAACCTCCACCACCGCATCGGTTGTCGGATGATGAATCGACAACACAGAAAATTGTGACAGTGGTTTTCCAGTTGGACCTATCGAATTGTGGAGGAATATTGTTTTCATCTGTTGGCTTATCAATGGTGATTCGAACAACATCTGAGACAGAATAATCCTCACCATCGTAGGCTTTGACACTTATTTCATACTGACCTTCATGCTTGAGTTTACTCGTATCCCACAAAGCAGTCCATGAGTACCCTGGTCCAGTTTTCGTGAAATCGGTTACGGGTCCTGGACCATCGTTGAGAATTAATCCACTTGCAAGGTCTGTGATCACTATTTCTACACGAGTGATTGTTCCATCAGCACCATCACTTGCAAATCCAATCAAGGTCGTGCTCGTATTTGCCCGAACTCTTTCCGTACCATCTGGCTCGAGTAAATCAACGATTGGAATAATATTATCGTTCACAACAATGACAGTTCTTGTTTGTACAACACAGATATCTTGTTCATCATCACAGTAATCGCTGTCACTTGCCCAAACTTCAAAATGGTATTCGCCCGATTCGAGTTCATCGAAGTTCCACTGATAAGCCCATGCGACTGAACCGTTAATGGCAAAGTGAGAACTGTATCCATTTGGTCCTGTTACATCGAACCAGATATCTTGGATATCAGATCCCCAAGTACCAGCATATGGGTCCGAGGCAGTTCCTGTGAAGAGGATTTGACCATTTGTGTGTGTTGAACCATCGAGAGGTTCGTTAAGATATAAGAGAGGAGGAACCAGATTGAGCTTGAATTTACGTACTTCTACAGGAGAGTAATCCAGACCATCGTATGAACGGATTCTGAATGTTACATCACTTTCCCCTTCAGGATGAGCAGATAAATCCCATTCGAATGACCAAGATTTGAATGGATGATTATCTTTTGTCAATTCGCCATTAGCACCTGATGTATCGATTGCATAGTACCAGTCAGAACTGCCAGGAGGTTGAATCTCAACACGATCAACCAAACCAAATTGAAGATCATATGCTAGGTAATCGGTTAGACCACCAAGTTGTCCATCCCAAGCAGATCCAGTAATGACAGCATTGATGGCAAACGAATCTCCGTCATATTGTTCAACTGTTACTCCAGGGCGAAGGTTGTCCAGATTGATAATATCATCAACAGGTCCACTCAGGACGAAGTTGAAATCTTTCTTTCCTTTGTTGAATTTGTATGCTTCAACAATGTAGAATGGAAGTTCTCTGCCGTTAACACAGTCTGTATCTTCATCATCGACGTACGTATCACCATCGTTGTCATACCCGTCTGAACAGGTGTCTTCTGTAACGACGATTGGATTTCCATCATCATCTAGAGCACCAGGAATTGTTACATCAGATTCTCCAACGACGTGGTTCCAATTTCGATCGAGTAAGAAATCGGATGGAAGAGAAACTTGTTGAGTGAATCCAAATTCATCGGTTGTAAGTTCGTACATAGGCAGTCCAGTGGCATCTTTGATGATGACCGTTGCACCTGCGACGTTGCTGTTCTTTGCTTTTACTTGATAGCGAACAAGTTCACCTTCGCGCACTTGAGAACCCCAAGCAGAGTTCTGATTTTGGACGTGAACTTTACTGGCATCAAAATTCTGTAAATCCGCAAATGAGAATACAGTTGAGTTGTTGACTAATTCAATTGCAAGGGGCATGTCTCGAGGAGGCATAATGCTTGTATCAGGGAGCAGCAAGCACTCTGATTGAACGTAAGGGCATTCTGCGCCTTGCCACGAAAGCATAACAGGATAGGTGTATTCAGTTCCTGCATTATCAGGAATGTATTCTGATTGAACCGTGACTCTGGATTCTGAAATGTTGTAAATTTGGGAAGCATTGGTCCATGTATTTCCTGAGAAATAACCGATGGATCCGAACTTAGAGCCGTACTTGTTATCAAAATGACTGATGTTTGCAGCAAATTGTCCTGCTTCGATGTTGTTATCTTGAACATTCACAATGGAACCCTTGATTCGAATTCCATCACCTGAGTTCGAAGTGACAGTGTTGCCTACGATTGTGGCAGATGCCATAAAGATATGAATTGCAGGACATTGGAAGTCTCCACCATACATCCAAACTGAGTTACAGACACCTGTATTGTTTGAAATAAAATTATTTGCGATATATGCTCGATTTGGAGAAGGACTTGGGTAATTGGATCCACTATCCTTGTAAAGATATTCTCCAATCTTAATCGGTTCCTTAGCAATGTCGTTTACAGTATTGTTCTCAAGTTCAACATCAGAACTACCGAATACCCAAAATCCATTGAATCCAGTAATTGGTCCGATTGTGTTCTGATGGGCACTTACTGTCGAATCACGGATACCAAACCCAGAACCTTGGGCTGCTCCTGAAATCGTGTTACCAGTTGCAGATATGATTGAACCATCATAAGCAGTAATTCCTGCTCCATCACCAGTGGTAATTTGATTGTTATCGACATAGAGAGTGTGTGAATAATCACCAGTCATTTTGTGAGAATTGGTGTCAATACCGTTGCATTTAACATCGAATGTTGAATTACCAAAGGAACCTGATGAGCCTCGAAGGAACACACCCTGTGCGTTATCCTTGATATCGAGATTATCAAATCCAATGAACGAATCCTCAGAATAGATCAAACTGATTCCATCATCGCACGATGCATCAGCATCCCCTGTGAATTCGGAACCTGTAATGGTGAATTTGGATAAGATACCAGCACCTGCACTGAATGCTTCAACTCCAGGGCCGTTGTATCCAAGACCATCAACACCGAGAGTAAACGTTGAGTCTCGTATTGATGGAGCAGCGAGATCGATTGCAATCACATTTGTCGTATTGATATCAGAAAATCCAAGATTGTCAGCGGTTACAGATGATCCGTCAAAAATGAGGGCTGCATACTTGATGACTTGCAATGAACTCACATAGACTGGTGTACCGTAAGCTTTGTCGAATTTTAGGTGAGAGAGACCAGTTGATGCTTGGTTTATTGTGTTGCGGATGATGACACCAGATCCGCATGCAGCATCTGGGTTATTCAACAAATTGTTGCCTTGAACGCTGCATCGTCCGACGACAGATGTGTCTGCAGGGGTTGCCCAGTTCAATCGAACTGGAGAAGAAGCACTCGCCTGACTCGCACCACAAGATGCCGAACCTGCACAGATCGCTCCTTCAACTTCTATGAATACCCCTGCAGGAATGTTAACAGTTGTTCCAGCATTGATAACAAGTTTAGCACCTTCTGCAATGATAACATCTCCAGTGAGAGTATGCGTGCCACTCCAAGTTTCGGTTGTCGTTATTGTTCCGCTTGAAGTCTCGTTAACAGCACTGACTGCTGGCACGGTCATAAGACCCATCAATAATGATGTGAGTAGCAATCCTACTAAACCGACACTTTTTCCTGTATTTGTGAATCTCATTTCAATTCCTCTATTCCTTCGGAGAACCTGAACGAATATAATACTGCGCCCATGCCGACTGTGTCAAAAGTATCAAATAAACACTATAATATCAATATTATGGCGCTTATAATATCAAATTCAAGCAATAATATCAAGTTAGAGAACGGGATTGGCAAGCATTTCCGGTCCCATTTTGGCTCAGCAGTCTATTGATGACGGAATAGAATCCATCCATGCTTTCGCATCAAGAACACCATATCCTTTCCGTTCATCATGCGACATGTCAGGTGAAAGTGATGAGGCCAGAGAGGACTTGACAAGTTCAATACAACCAGTTCCTGATTCATTGGTTCGCTTTAATTCAGGATGTTGCTCAAGGATTAAAGCAAGTGATCCTGCTACGAATACCGTAGCATCAGAAGTCCCACTAGAAGAATACCATTCCTCGTTCATTCCAGTTGACACAATGGAAACGCCTGGAGCAGTTAATTCGGGCTTTTGGTTGGGATATTCTCGCAAGTTACCGTCTGAATCAACTTGTTCTCCCGATGACGATTTTGACCACACTTCGTTGAAGCGATCTGAAGCGCCGACTGTAATGGCTAGGGGGACGTTGCCAGGAGCGCTAACATAACCATCATCTGATGAACCTCCATCATTGCCTGCTGCAGCAACCACATAGATTCCGAGATCGATAGCTTGCCGAGTAGCAGAAACGGTTGCGCCTTCTCTTGAGGCTTCTTGATTTTGATCGCCTCCTAATGAAAGCGAAATGATATCGGCTTCAAAGTCAAAAATACACCAACGGATTGCGGACGCAACTCTAGATTCAGAACCGGTGTTTTCATCACCATCTGCACTTAAAGCAGCGGCCATACCAAGCGTAATTCCTTGTGCAATACCGTCTTGATATCCTGAAGAAATGAGAAGTCCTGCCATCAGCGTGCCGTGTGAAATTGAACCATAATCAACTGGAGAGATTTCACTTCCTACAAAATCCTTGAATTCCACTGTCGTTCCTGAAAGGGCTGAATGTGTCAGCGATATACCTGTATCAACCATGCAGAGTCTTACATCCTCTCCAGTAAGACCGTCCTCTTGTAAATCACGAATGTTCGTATTTTCAAAGGCCCACTCTGAAGAAGGTGGAGGCAATTCTAACAGAAGAAGGTCAGATTGCCAAAGGACAACGATCAGTGCCATTACCAAAGCAATGGCTGCACCAGAAAGAACAGAAAACATTCTTCTTGGCCGAATTGATACTGCCTCAGGGATGACAGGGGCCCAACCAGTTACTTCAGCTCTCCATTGATCTTGGAAACCTCGTGTACTAGGGTCAATCGCAGAAAGAATTCTGGGCTCACCTGGCTCAGGGAGCAACTCTATTCCTTGAAGTTCCTCCATCATCCTCCCACCTAGATGGGGGCTCTTATGGTATCAAACCTTGTCTTCTAGCGCGTCAGAATCGAGTACCTGAGCCGCCACGGGATTTTGCCGCCTTGACACCGAAATACAGGATAATGAAAATCAATGCTATAATTGCAATAAGAATGAATGAACTGTCTTCCTCATCAGAACCTTGCACGATGTATTCAATTCTGAAGTCCTCGCTTGGCAGATCGCCAGTTGTGAAGTTCGCATCATCACCACTCACTTCTACTCGAACATCAAATGGTAGAATTCCTTGAGATGCTGCAGGTATCGAGAATTCGAAATCCTGTGATCCAAGAGCAGGAACAGACAGCGTTAGGTTAACCTCTTCTCCACCTGAAGGTTTTAGGAAGACTGTCACTTCACTTGCTGTACGCAATCCAGAGTTTTCAATAACAATCACGACATTATTCGGGTCTACATCTGCGAAGCTATTGCTTCTCGACAGGGTTTTATCATCGTCGAAAGATAATGAAATTCTTGCAGACTCAATTGTGATTTCAACGTCTTGATATTCACCATTTTCACTGGTAATTCGAACAGTCATGAACACTTCACCAGTTTCGAATGTTGCATCAGAAGAAACGGTAAATGCCAAATCTCGCAAGTTATCCTTTGCAATGGTAGTAACACCGTCCATTGGAGCTATTGTCCAGCCATCTGGAAGATTGTCAAGTACTTCGTAAGTAAATGAATCATCACCATTTCCGTTGTTATTGATGGTTAATCCAGCGGTGGTCGATCCACCAGGAGATACACCTACAGTTTCTGTAACCTCGGTTGTGTTGAATCCGAAGTATTGTGGAACTGCCACATTGATTGAAACTTCAGTCATGTCACCTGTATCGGCCATCAAACGGATGTTCAAACTGTGTCCATCATCGAGATGCCAAGCATCTTCTACAGATGGAAGGGTGATTCTTGCTTTCACTGTTCCATCCATTGTCGCATTTGCATCAACATCACCAATTCCAAGTGCAAGGTCAATTGTATCAACCCATGCACTGCCATTGTAGAATTCAAGACTCCAATCGTCTTGGTCTGGTGAAACGGTTACAGTACCAGTAACTGCGAAAGTATCCATTATTTCTGTTCCTTCGTATGTTGCTAGAACATCAAATTCAATGGTTGAGTAATTTGCATCGTCGTCACCTAGAAGCGTAGCCGTCATCTCTCTGTTTTCGTTTGTAAGACCTGTCGCATTCACAACATTGCTCACGTCGAGTGTAAGATCACTGTTGGTCTTTCTGTTGTATGAAAGCATAATCGAAGTTCGACCTTCATCTCCGTTCTCAATCGAGACTCCTGAACTGTAGTTCATGGTTAAGTCTCTTTGAACTGTTGAGAATTCAGATGAGAACGAGGCTGAACCAGATGGAAGCAAGACTTCAAGCGTACCATCTGAGTTAAGAGGCAGGTTCCATACCTGTCCTTCACCAAGATCAACTTCAACTTCCACAACGGATTGAACTGGAGAATCAGAGTTTTCTGTACCTGCGTTGTATGGTTGCAAGTTGAATGAAGTGAATTCAGTGTTGATATCAATCCAGCCACCCTTGCTCATAACGAGATCAATTGTGCCACCATCTTGTACAGCAGCATCAAGAATGCCGATTGCAATTCCACCGCCATTAAACGGAGCGTCTGCTTCAGAAACCACAACAACCCATTGCCCAGGCTCGAGAGATTGGGTGAAGGTCAATTCATCATCTGCGAATGTACCGCTAACTTCAATCAGTTCTTCTTGGTTTTCTGAAGTTCCGTAAAGAACAATGCTAGCGCCATCAAGACGGTCTGAATCAAGGATATCTGTGACACTTCCCGTAGCGGTTACTTGGGCAGCAGCCATTTCAATATCTTGTGAGAGAGGCTCACCTCCAACGACGTAGAATCCTGAATTGTTGTCATCATAGCTGACAACACCGAATCCATCCTTTGCGACAGAAACGGTGTAATTCTCAAGAATTGGCACATAGAGGCTCCAAACTCCGTTATCGTTGGTTTGGATGACTGTATCAACACTTCCTCCTTGGATGGTTACCTCCGCACCTTCTACGCCTTCATTCGCATCTCCAATGTCGTCTTCATCGACATCCCAGAATGCTTTTCCACCGATTTCGACTTCAAGATCAGCATAGACCATTCCCAAGCTTGTGTTTTCAGTGAACGACTCTGGAGCGCTTGATGTATCAATTGACCAAACACGTTGTGCAGCAGTCTCGTTCATGTAGAGACTCCATGTACCAGGCATCAGCAGTTGCGTGGCATTGCCATCAGCATCGGTTGGGTTCATTGTGATGTTACCGAAACCATCATGGCTCACCAAGACAATTTCCTTTCCGAACAATGTCTCATTGGTACCAGATTCGATGAGTGTGAGTGTGACCTCGACGGTTTCGATCATACTCATGTCGAGATCGATACGCTGTGAAGCATCTGAATCTACTGTGATCGGCATTCGCAATGATTCCATAACACCATCACCATTGAGCATAGGCGCTACGACAACCACATAGTCTCCTGTTGGGACATATTCAGCGAAAGTTCCGTTTGCATCAACGTTCAATGGAACATATCCTGTTCCATCAGCGGATGCAAGAAGTATGTTTTCGACCATTGCAGAACCATTCATCCATGAAATCGTACCTGTAACTCTCCATTCATCTACGATTGGAACAATAATGGCTTCTTCTGGGCCACTGAGTCCAATAGCAATAACATCGAGAACTCCGTTGAATTCAAGGCTCGCATCCGATGCATTTTCATCCGCAGCATCAAGATGCTTTGTTTGGATTGCATAGATACCTGGGCTTAGTTCAACTTCAACGATACCGTCTTGTGAATAATCAGCGGAAGTAAGGTTAACTTGCTCGCCAATCTCCGAAACTGGAATCAATTGAATATCTGGACGAATCGCAGTTCCATTCTCAAAGACACTGTCTCCAAGGTCTGTGAAGACGTTGAGAACAACCGTGCTGTTGGCTGGATTTGTGATCAATTCAACTGGTTCAGGATTCATTCCATCAGCGACAATTACTTGGTAATCAGTCACTGTTTCAGCATTGTATGCTGCATCTGGGATGGTGAAAGACCAAGTTCCATTCAACAACTGAGTTTGGAACACACCAGAAGCATCTGTAAGAGTCTTCCAGATCACACCGTCTTCAGATGTAGCATAAATTTCTACAGGTTCGTATTCGGGGATATCTTGATTCCAAGAAGTTTGGTTATCGAAAAGATGCACAGTTCCAACAACGTCCACTGTTGGTGCTAGAATCATTACATCCAGTGGTGCCATTTCTTCAACAACGGTCACGAGACCGCCTGCAGAGAATGCAGAAACTGAACTGGCTGCGTTAATATTGAACGTCAATCCAGATGGAAGTCGTTGACTAAATTCTCCAAATTGATCAGTTACTGCAGTAAACTCGAGGTTGTTTCCATGGAAACGAACAGGAACTGAACTCGCGTTCTCGTACAATTTCTGCTCATCAGGAAGAGCAAGCCATTCCTCGTAAGTGAATCCTGCAATGTTCGGGGCATCGATTGAACCGTTGACCCAGACTGAAGTAGAGTACGTCAAGTCAAGGACTACATCTCCATCAACGACTGAGAATTCTTCAATCAGAATGTAATCCTCATCTGAACTATCACTGATTTCCCATTCTCCAACAGGCAGTTCAATGACAACGACACCGTTCTCATCAGACACCATGTCAAGCGGTAGTAATCCAAGAGGATCGGTGAAGTTCACAGCTCGATTGGATACATCAAATCCAGCAGGCCCGTTGAGTGTGACAGTTACGTCATACATCTGAGGTACGCCGAGGTCAAAGGTGATGTTCATTGGATCGTCAAAGACTTGAATCGTTTGATTCATTTCGTAGAAGCCATCTTCATCAAGGTCAACTCTCAGATAGTAGAATCCAGATGTGATTGGACCATACGATACATTTCCATCGTCATCCGAAGTGAGTGATATCAGAGAATCCTCACCAAGTTCAACATCAATGAGCTCGAGGTTTTGGTTCGCCAGAACGTCTCCATCCATGGTCAACAGGGTATCGGATATCTGAGATGCTGGGAGTGTCATTGCAAGGTCATATGTTGGCTCAAGACCGACAGTAACTGGATCAGGCAAGAGGATTTCTCTGCCGTTTGGCATAACTGCAATCATATTGTAAATACCTGGCAAAATCCCGGTCATGTAGAATGAACCAGGGCTTACAAGATCTCCACTAAAGAATCCAGGACCTATGAATAGGCCAGTTCCGTTGAGAGTACCTATACCATCGAATGATCCTGTTCCTTCGAATGTCTCACCAACAAGTTCCTTCTTGAGGGTGCTGACACCTTCTGATGTCAATCGTCCATTTGCCTCAACCTCTCCATCGAGAAGATATGTTGAGAACTCTGTACCAGTTGAAAGGAGACACAAGGACGCATTGGCAGGCATGGTTTCATTCTCACCACAAGGCAGTGATTGGTTATCATGAGTTAACCATGATGCTTCAAGCGTACCTATTCCAACCCATGTTCCATTTCCTGAGAAAACACGATTATCACCAATTTCACGTGTGAAATTACCTGTAAAGTTGTAAGCAAGTGCAACACCTTCGCTTGTGAAACTGCCAACATCGGAGAAGGTCACTTCACCAGTTCCTTGTAGAACTCGTGATTCCTCGCTATCGAAAGAACCGTTG
>Ga0213865_10001003_pt1 | contig 18656 bp, 17 predicted proteins | sample PICome_6_FD_160100 | JGI IMG/M metagenome (GOLD analysis project Ga0213865, IMG submission 160100) | Coastal seawater microbial communities near Pivers Island, North Carolina, United States - PICO282 | ecosystem: Environmental > Aquatic > Marine > Coastal | place: USA: North Carolina...
AAAGACGTTGACCCTAAATACATAGCAAATCTAGTAGAGGTCATTAATAAAAATACAAATGGTGCTTTTATGACATACTTAGAAAGACGAGAAGAAAACGCACAGAAACAAGGTATGCAACAAGGCGTACTGAAAGGCAAGCAAGAAACTGCACGAAACTTGTTTGGCATGAGCTTATCTGTCGATCAAGTTGCAAAGGCTACTGGTCTTGACCTTGACACAGTCCTAAAGCTCAAAAAAGACGTAGCTAAGGCTTAATTCAATATATTGTAATCAATATATTATGCTTTCTTTCTGACATTCCTTTTCTTTTTTAATTTATTAGTTTTTAAACTCATATTATCCATAAGAATTACAGGTAATTTTTGAATAAACAAGATCATTGATTTATTATCGATTTTAATAATCACATCACCTTTGTTGTATTTATAGCTATTTTCCATAGTTATTCTAAAACTTAACATTTTTGATTAAATTTTAGACAACAACTTTAGTTAAATCCAAAATAGAATTGCTAAGACTTAATTTCAACGAAAACTCTCACGCCACCGTAGCAGCTTAAAGTTTGTGATTCTGGTGGTGTCTATATCTAATTCTACGAATATATCTATATAGCAACGGTTGTTGTCAATTTGCTTGTTTCTGGTGTGGTTGTCTTAGTGGATATTGTACAGTAAAGATTAATTGTTGTTTTAGAATAACTGGGAATTTCCACAACAAACAAACACTTCCCACTATCCATAATTATACCAAAAAATACCGCAAAAGCACATCAAAAATAATGATAAAAAACACGCTAAAACCCTTATAAAACAAGGGCTAGAGCTTGATTAAAAATGTCAGTTTGGTATAATATATGTATGTCGGAAAAGACATCAATCAAGTTTAAAGATTGTAAAAAAATTAAGCATTTTATTAATTTTAGGCACAAAAAAAGACCGAAGTTACTGTCGCTAAACTTTACTTCGATCTTTTTCATCACAAGGAGATAATAATGTCTAATATATCCAATGTCAACACGACACATCAAGATAGTACCGTACAAGATAATGAAACATGCGAGAAAGTTATAGATAATCTTTTCGAGCATTGTGCTGCAATGACTGCACAGTGGATTGACGAGAACGTCTATCAGAAGAAATAACGTATTGCAAAATTAGCATGATTTTAAAATTAATTGTATAGGATATTTACCAATGAAAAATGACATTAAAACACAAGAAGTAAAAGAAACAAAAATAACCACTGAAACAGCATTTAGCAAAGCAGATATACAAGCCCAGTTATCTAATCACGGATTAGACGGACTACAATTTGACTATAGCAGTTTTCCGATTATTTCACTAAAGGGAAGCAGTTTTGAGATGAAAGAAGACCCAGATTTTAATCCCAACGGTTTTGATGTTGTTGTTATCAAGACCACTGAAAAGCATATATTAACGGATATTAACGACAACAACTATCAAGAAGTCAAATACTCCCCAGACGGTATAACAACCACGCAAGGCGAGAATATAAGCGATGTAGTAGCCGAAATGTTAGAGCAAGGAAGAAACCCACAAATCAAGCGTTATCTTGATGTAATGGTACAACTGAAAACAAACGACAAGCACAACAACAAGCTTGCTGTTTTGTCGATATCACCTACAAGCGTAAGCCGAGTTAGTGGTTTTTTCTATCAACTAAAGCTACAAGGTCAACTTTCTAATACTTCTCTCCAAGATTTAAAAATACATGTATCAAAAGGGCAAGTTAGAACTAGCAAAGGTGGTCATAATTACAGGTTATGGCAGTTTGAGTTAGCACAACAAGAAAAGTTAGCAGCTTAATTACAGATACAAAAAACATTTTAAATTAAATTTAATGTGCCAAGTCACAGGGAGTAGGTTATGTACGAATTAACGAGTAACAATTTAAAGACACGTGCGGTGTCAATCATCAAATACGACAGATTAGCTCAAGCAAACGACAAAAACGTCAATATAGCACCTGAAAACGCCAGTATTAAGGAAGTTGACAATGTGGTGTCTATTGTTCCACTTCTCAAACGTGATGTTAGTAATATAGCGGAGTATTTGGCATGATCGGTCAAAACAAAATTATATCTAATTTGAGTAACAAGGAATACCACAAACACCATGCAATATCATCATCAAATTGCAAAGATTTGTTAATTAGTCCTTGGAGCTATCACCACAAAAAACATAACCCAATAGAGCCAAGTTTAGCCATGAAGTTTGGTACTATGTTTCATTCTTTAGTGTTAGAACCAAAGTTATTTGACAAGGAATATCTTGTCGCTGATGTGCCTAAAAGAAACACAAAACAGGGTAAGCTTGACTATCAAGAATTAATCGAAAAATTAAACTATAGGGTGCTTGTAAATACTGATGACTTTCTCAAAGCTCAAGATATGAGTTTTAACCTAGAAAAAAATAACTTTGTACAAACTTTGTTAAGTGGCGGACAAGCTGAACAGTCGGTTTTTTGGACTGATGAAGCTACACAAACACAATGTAAAGCACGAGCTGATTATATTAATATCGACCGTGGATATATTGTAGATTTAAAGACTACTAGTAGCCTAGCTGATGACATTAATTTTAAGCACACAACTAGACAATATAATTATGATCTGTCCGCTGCATTCTATGTTGACGGATTCCAAAAAGTTTTAGACAAACCGTTGGATTTTTTCATTGTCGTGATCGAGAAAGACGCACCGTATAACTATGCAATATACAAGTTTTCTAGTGAGTTATTAGAGATTGGTAGGGCTAAGTATAATAATGCTATTAGCGTGTACGAAAAGGCAAATAAAAGCGGTGTTTTTAATCAACCTTATAATGGTGGTAATCTTGTCGAATTGGTAGCTTAATATGCAAGTTCTTCTTGCACTTCTTCTACATGCACAGGTTTAGATTTTGCGTTTTTAGATTTCTGATATTTTTTAAACTCCTTGTCAGACTCAAAAACAAACTTTAACGCTTCTTCTATCAAAAAATCAGTGTCTTTTTCTCCATCAAGCGATGGATTCCATTCGATATATTCCAACATTCTAATATACGTTTCTTCTGTCAATCTAATTTTTTTGGATAGATTTATATATTTAGCTTGGCTTGGTTTTTTAATTAATGACATTATTATTTTCCTATATTTTTTTTGCTATCAATATACTAACTAATTTATTATTTTTTCACAATTAAATGCAGAGTAAATGAGTTCGATTTTCTCACAAATAATCTAATACATGTTCGCATACTCACATGTGTTAATGAGTCACACTACGCTACTCTTGCGTGTGACATCTTTGTTCTTAATACCTTTTATAACAAGCTTAAATTTAGTAATGCAAGGGCTAACGCAAGTGGCTACGCCACCCTTGCATTAAAATTTATTTTGCTTGTTTCAAAAGAGATAACAAACACACATAAACCAAGAAAAAAAAGCGTAGAAAAATGATAGAACAAAAAACACAACAAAAAAACAATAAAGACTTATATGCTTCTGTTGAGATTTTAATATATGACAATGTACGTGATATTGATTACGACCATTTTCTTAAATTCTGTAATTGGTCACTATCTGAGATTTTAGAGTGGCTAGATAATAATTATACAACTAATCATAACGAGATAGTGAATAAAATCCACATAAAATTTTTTAAAAGTGAATATGAATTTAAACAAAACTTTCATAACTCAGATTTATATTGTATGCGGACAATAAGTGAAGATCAAAAAAAATAAAAATCATCATCAAAATAACTATTAACAATAAAAAGGATATGACAAAATGACAACTAAAAAAAATAAAACAACTTTCAAGAGTTTTGTTAATAACATTGCACAAAAAATTAAAAATAATATAAAAGATAATGCAGGGGTCTGGGTTGAGAATTTTGACCGTAGTTGTTCTTTTGACTTACCAATTAATTGCAAATCGATTGAGTATAAAGGCGTAAATATTTTTGCCTTGCTTTTGGCTCAAATGGAAAACGGGTACAAATATAATCAATGGTTTACTTTTAAGCAAATTAGCGATTTAGGCGGAAAGGTCATAAAGGGCGAAAAGTCGCATGAAGTTTTTTTCTTTACGACATACTATAAAAAAGAAACCGCAAAAAATGATACGACGAGATTCATTAACGGAACAAAAACAGAAATTAAAAAAGGCGATGAATATAAACTAAATTGCGTTTGCCCTAAGCTGTACAGAGTTTTTAATATTGCACAAACTAACTTGAATTATGAAGAAACAACAACAGAAAAAAATAATATTAATTTAAATCAACTGATAGATTTTCACAAGCCAGAAATTATCCATCATGATATATCAAAAGCCTGTTATGTTCCAAAATTAGATGTTATTAAAATTCCCCATAGAAAATATTTTAAAACTGATGAAGATTATCAAGCTACGTTGTTGCATGAATTTAGTCATTGGACAATGCACAAAAACAGATTAAATAGGGTTGTAGATTTTAGCTGTAAAAAATCATATGCAAAAGAAGAAATAATAGCAGAACTTAGCAGTACAATTTTATTAAAACATTTTGGAATAAATGGCGAAGTAAAAAACCATGATTTTTACATAAAACATTACTTAGAATTTTTGACTGATGATGATTATGTTGAAGCTGTAAAGTCATGCGTAAAAGTTTTTAGTTTTTTGCTTAAAGTCGACATTGAAAACGAGTATAAAAACGCTGCTTAATTTTAAATTCTAATTTCTGAATTTTAATTATTTTTATTGCCAACTTTTATTTGGTTTTTTTGCGTCTAAAATTCCAAAGTTTTTTTAAATATTCACTCGCCATATTTTTGGCTTTTATTTTCATTAATTATATTTTGATTTGGTAAAAATTTTTAGATATATAGGTATATTTATATGTAGTCCACTCATTTAAATACATAGATGTAGACACAGTTCGCAACGGTGTTGCATTGTGTTTCTTGTTCTGGGTGGGGTGAGTGAATCCTTTAGGCATGGGGTTTTGTATAGCTAATAATGCCAATTCTACAGTAATAATTTATTTTACGAGATTTGTCTTTTAAAAGTGTCAAAACACACAACTAATAACGTGTAAAACACCTTGCAAAGTACAGTAAAAGCTTATAGTATAAAGTGTATGTTAATTTAGACCTACATTAGGCCTACGATTATGACCTACATTAGACATACGCAGGCATACATTAGACCTACGACAAAGACCTACGTTAGACATACGCAGGCACACATTAGACCTACGTCACCGCATACATCAGACCTACGCAAGCATACAATGTAGGTCAAAGTTGTAAAGTTAGTGACTGACAATAGACCTACGTTTTTGACATACATTAGACCTACGCAGACCTACATTAGACCCACGTCTAATTGTATTAAAATTGATAATATGGAGGAGTAGAATGAAAAAAATAACTTTAAGAGTTCCAGATGAAATGGCAGATATGATTGAGAAATTTGCCAATGAGAGCAAAGGTGTTACCAGTGTTCAGCAAGCATATAGACACTTTTTACAGAGTGGAATAGATGCTGAAAATGGCAATAATGTTGATAAACATATGAAGCTACTAGAGTTTGTAAGCAATCAAATGCTGCAAAGTTCTCATTATTCTTGGAAGATTTATAGAGCTATGTTTGACTCAAAACAATCTAAATTTGACAATGCTAGTGATGAAAGAGAATGGATAGCTGCGGAATCAAGAAAGGCTGTAAATGATATTCTTGGAAAGGGTGAAAATAATGGCTGATAGAGTACCTAAAGAGATAAGAATAGACAAAAAAAGGCTTAGAGAAATAAGAGATCTTATGGCTGAATATGAGGTTACGAATGAATCTCAGTTTTTGAGAGAGCTAATTGATATAGGTTATATGATTAAAAAATCACAACTAAATAAGTCTGATGAAGATGACGAAGAGATAGAGAATTGGGAGAATGTTTATAAGGATTCTGCTAAAAAAATGCAAGAATGCCATCATCTTATACGACAGATTTTTGCTTTTACCTATGAAGATAAGCGATCTAAATATGATGGTTATGGTGAGGAATTAAATGTCAATAAAGCAAATACAATTTCCAACATTGAAGATTTACTGGCTAGTGACGATTACATTGTGCAAAAGTCTAAACCAGTAAAAGGGAAATAAATATTACAACTTATTTTGTCCTTTGTGCAATATCTTTATGTGAGTTATCTGTGTGTTTGACAATTTCCATATCGTCATTTACTTTAGTATTTATACTGCTATTACTTTGTTCTGATAGTTTTAAAGCATTATCAACTACTGATTTAGATACATTGTTTATATCAATACCATCAATATTATTATGCGTATCTGTAATATGTTTTTCTATAGACTTACTGTCGATATCACCAGTATTACGTACATAACTAATAGCTTCTTTAACATCTTCTTTGGATATTTTATTATCGGCGAGCAGCTTATTAACTATCTTGTCAATACTTGTTTCTTGAGATTTGATTGTGTCAAGGACTGGCTTAATGTTCTCTATAACAGCATTTAATCCTTGTGAATTATGTATATCGTTATAGTCAGTCTTGTCATAATTACGCAACATTTCAGGCATTATCACATGAACATTCTTACCTTGAGCAGCTAGGGTTTCAGTTGCTTTAATGATACCTTTATCCTTTGATAGATCAATATTATCATTATCAGCACATATTATTATATTATCCTTTGTCATGTCTTTTGATAGATTGCTCATGTTACTTTTACCACCAACAGCTATGACATGTTCATCTTTTAAAGCGTTAGCTACAGACATTCCAGTTACAACTCCCTCGACTACCAATGTAGTATTAGATGATGTATATTTGCTACTTTGTATCTGTACAGCACTACCATGTTTTGTGCCAGAACTGCGTTTAGGCACTTTATATCCACTAACTTTCTTACCTGTTCCTCGCTCAAGATATATAGTCTCAATACCTGTCATTTTGCCTTTTTCGTCTGTAAATCTAGCTACAAGAGCTGGTTGATATTTTTGTTTTGATTCTTCTGTATAAACATTTGCATTAAACTTAATATCAGTGTCACCACACAAGCTAACTCCTCTATGTTCAGTTAAATATTTTTGTGCTAATGTGCCTTTTATGTTTCGTGAATATTGCCATATTCTAGCTGCTCTATTGTATGATTTAATCTTTTTCGCACTCTCTAGTATATCAGTTTTTAATGCTTCATGGTTCTTGGTTTCTTTTATGCTAAATGCGTCTGGCATTGATACCATTTTAGCCCCCTCTAAAACAGCTTGACTATATGTATAGTTATTTTCACGCATAATTAGTGATATTAAATCGCCTCTTTCGCCACTCTCCCAATCTCTCCAGTGACCTCTGTACCTACCAGTCAATGTTACTTTCAATGACCCACTTTTAGAACCATAAGAAAGGTACTTGCTATCTGATATTGATTTATTTTCTTCACCAAGCGTCTGTCTTGCTATATCCTCTGTGTACATAGTAAGTTGCTTTGCTACTTCTGCACCGTATTTTTTAATGTCAAAATTGCCCTTACTATCAAGATATTGTGGGTCATAAACCTTTTCAGATATTATTGTATCTGAGAATTTAGACTTAGTTTTAGGCTTGCCTACAGCAATTTTAGTAGACTTAGATTTTACTTTATTATCTGTTTTAAATGCTGTTTTTTGATTAACATTAGTTTCAAGTTGTTGTTTACTTTCTACTTTCTCTGGTTCAGAAATAATCTTTTTATTTTGTTGTTGTTCTTTAGCGTATCTATCAAAATATTCAGTTAAACTAACATCACCTGTTACTTTTAAAGCAACAGTATTACCCTCGTATTCTTGTTTAATTTTATTAATATAATCTTCTTTGTCGTCTGTAAAACACATAACATGATGTGTTCCTCTTGATTGCTTAACATAGTCAGACTTTGGATCAGCAAGTGGAGAATTAGACTTATTAACTGTTATTGTGAGCGTACGATCATCACCTTGAAAGCCATGTGTTGTAGTTGTATATCCATGTTCCCAGTGCAAATCATCTACATTTGATTTGTTTATTGTTACTTCTTTACCGCCCTTGCTTGTCATAGTTACATCACCTGTCTCTGTATTAATTCCAGTGACTATTAACTTTTCATTCGCTTGCATATTTTTTAATTTATTAGTCTTTTTAACTATTACTTTGTCATTTAAAGCAAGATCACTGCTTTTAATTTCATATGCCCCATTAAACCTATGGTTACTTCTACTTGGAGAAAAAAAAGATGTTTTCCCTGTCTTTACATCTTTAATTTCTAATAAGTTATTATCTGTATCTACATTAGTTATATGATAGTATTTATTTTGACCTTTCTGTATTACGTCTACACCTTTATAGGCATCTATAGTACGCATTTCGTTATTTGATCTATCAAGATTAACAAGACGATCAATCTCTATTACATTAGATTTACTAGACCCTATTGAGTTTTCTTCCATTAATCCATTGCGTATTATATCTGTCATATAATTTCTTTCATTATGTGAGTTTGCTATTATCATTGAGTTTTCCCTCGATTTTGGCGTTCTAGCAAGATATTCATTTGCTGTCATAGACAACATTTTTTCAATCTTCATTGCTTTTATAGCTTTGTCCGATGCTTCATCATTCTTTGATTCAAGTTCTTTTATCTTAGCTTGCTCTTTTTTGTCGAACTCTGGCTCTACAATATTTACTGCTACACTAGGTCTTTTGTCTTTGTACTCGATGTTAGTATGACCTTGCTGTTGATCTAAAAATTTATATGCTAACTCTGGTCTGGATTTAGCTAGTGAGGTAACACCTTTTAAATAATCATTATCAACTTGTCTTAGTATCTCTTTCATGACGGCTACATCTATTTTGTCTGAAAGTATAAGCATCTTAAAAGGTGCGCCAGATTCTAAAGACTCAAGCTGTTTAATATCTCCTAAAAATATAGCTCTTGCGTTCTTCTGATCAACGATTTTCATAAAATCAGAAAAGTCTTTATTAGACATCATTGATGATTCATCTAATAAGAAAACTTTGTTGCTCATGTCATTATCTTTAGAAGATAATATATTCTGTGTTTCTTCAAATAAAAGAGACTTTGCTGTTTGAGAGCCTATATTTTTACTATTTAAGACCTCTACTGCTTGGTGTGTAGGTGCTAGACCAACAAACTCAATATTCTTATCAGTAGCTAAGCTTTTTGAATGTTGGACTAATGTTTGTGCTTGTTGGAGCATAGTTGATTTACCAGTTCCAGCATAACCTTGTATGGCAACAAATCTGTCTTGTGTATTTGTGATTAACTTAACAGCGTCTTGCTGTCCTTTAGTTAATCCTTTGGCTTGTTTGACATTATGTAAATAGTTTTTTGTCTCTTGGTCTGTAGCAAGCTGCTTTACCTGTCCTTTACCACTATCTGCTGATTTTAGGATAGACTTTTCAATTTCCACAGCTTCTTTAGTTGTCCATGTGGTCTGTAATGAATCACTAAGTATTTTTCCTTGCTGTTTAAGTTCGTCAATCTTCTCTTGTACATCTTGAAAATCTATAGCCCCCCTAAACTCCGACATTGAATATTCAACAGCTTTTTCTAGTAGTTCCTCATGACTAAATGCTGCTTGTCTATCAGTTAAAACATCAATTACATGTTCTACAGCCTTTGTGATATCATCTTTTTTAAACTCTGTATTTATAGCATTTAAAGCAACACTAAGGTCTTTTTCTAAGATAGTTCTAGTATCATCATTTATATACTTTTCTAGTTTACTATCACCAGATTGAGACTGTAAAGTTGTATATATAGATGACGGTTGCACACCAGATAATTTGATTTTATTTTCAGCTTTTTTACTATCGTCTGTATATAACTTAACATCACCAGTAGCTTTATTTAAAAGCTCTGCTGTAACTTCTTTGTTAAGCTTATATTGTTTTAAGTTAGCTATAATTGGCTTACTTTCATTATATGAAACATAGTCTAATGTTCTATTATAGTCATAATCAATATTAGATATTTCAAACTGCTTATGGGTTACTGTTGTAACTTCACCATGCCTATCAACAAGGCTTATATTTTCTTTATCTAGTGAGTGAATAGTATAGCCTTGACCTTTTTCTAACTCTTTTACAATGCTATTAAACACAAATATTTTATCTCCTTTTCTAATCTCCATCTTCTCTTTCTTAACAAGAGTAAAGTCATTTTTGTTATCAAGTGGATTGAAACTTGTCTTTTCAACAGCGGGCTTATTATCTTTTAAAAGTCTACTAAACACTGATTTTAATGTGATCTTGTCATCTTCAATTTTGGTTGTACTTACAAGATTAGACTTAGTGTCAACATCATTTATTTGATATGAAATAACACCTTTGTCTTTAGTAAAAAAATCAATACGCTCGCCTTGCTTGAAGAACTTTGCAGATAGTTTTTGTTCTGGTGTTAAGTAAACTCTACGATTCATATTTAGATTAAAACTTTCAGATCCAAGTTCTGATTTGTCTATTAATGTATTGCGAATTTCCTTGTTTAATAAGCCTACATCTTTTTTAGATGAAGAAACTAGCATAACATTATCACGTTCACTATTAGTTAATTTCCCATAATCTGAAACTATAGTTTTTATTCTATCTTCATCTTTTAAGACCTCATTGATATGAAGTTCTGTCTGTGATTGCTTCTGTCTTTTAAAATCTATATTGTTAATTCCACCTGTGTTAAGTGTCTCAATAACATTACCAGCGTTCTTAGAGTTAAAACTAGCATCTTTATGATTTAAAAATACAACTTTTGACTTAGATGATTGAGTTATATCTAATATTTTCTGAGTGTCCTTTACAGATAGCTTTTCAGCTTGATCTATAACAATAATATCATTACTAGCAATATTCTTGTTTGCAGAGTTCTCTTGTTTATATAAAAAACCGCCTAAAGTATCTATATTACGTCTACTATCTTCTTTTGTATTTATTACTTTTTTAATCCAATTAATTATCCTAGATGATTTATCTGTGTCTTTATCTTTAGATGAAAGGTTGGCAACCGTTGCCTCTTTGATATCTTTAACGTGATAATGATTAGGTGATATGATCTTTAGAGTTTTATTTGAATCATTAGAAAAATCTATCAAAGCATTAATTAATGACTTGTGATTACCCTCAACATTTACAAGATTAGCCTGTTTGGTACTTTCAAATATTTTTTGTACAGCTATAGCATTATCTTTTGTTAAAATCTGTTTTTCTATTGCAGAAGAATTGACAACTGTTTTCATGTTTTTGACTTGATTTTTAAGTCTTGAATGTATGCTTAACTCGTCTTTTTGTTGCTTTTGGGTTGTTAATACAGTTGAGTGTTTATCTAGTCCTATTACTTCATTATTTGCAATCTTTTGTTCTAAAGATGACTTTAAATCTACAATATCAACTCCTTGCTCAATAGCAAAGTCCTCAATAGCTTTACTTAAAATTAAGTTGTAATCCATTTTTGTTTGGAATCTTGATATATGCGATATGGTCAAATCTATTACTTTGTCTGCTTTAATATTATATTCTTTACCTAGCGTGATATAATCTTCACGAGGTTTGATAACATCTTTGTCGTTAGGCTTGATAACATCTTTGTCGTTAGGCTTGATAACATCTTTGTCGTTAGGCTTGATAACATCTTTATCGTTAGGCTTGATAACATCTTTATCGTTAGGCTTGATAGCTTCTTTGTCATTTACCACAGAGCGATTTAATGCTGCCTTTAAAAGTTCTTCACCATTGAAAGCACTTTTACGGTCTTGCCAAAGTTTATTAAGGTATGTACTTGCAACATTACTCTTAGGGTCACGTGAATATGTAGAAATATCATCAATAGTATTTACATTAGTAGCTCCCATCTCTTTAACTAACTTCACAATATCGCCTCTGCGTTGTGAAAAAGAATCTAAAAAGCTTTTAGGGATTCCGCTTATTTCAAATTGACCATTTCCAACTGAATGAGTTTCATAACCTAATGACCTAACTGATTTATTAAAGGAAGCTTGATACATTTTACCATAAAAAAGATTCAGCTTTTTTTCATATAATGTATCTATGTTTAATGCTCTTAAGTTACCGTCACCGTTTAAAATCATGTTGATTAATAATGCGTGCGTGTGCATTTGTGGGTCTAATTTTCTTGATGTTTTATGAGTTTCAAGTGCATAAAGTATTTGGTCACTTTGTACACGTTCAACTTCTTTAGTTATAGGGTTTGTTATTCTCATGAATGGCACTGTTTTAGCAAACTCTTTCATGGTTGTTTTAACTGCGTCTATATGTGCTTTTATTAGTCTTTCATCTTTGAATAATACAGCCATGACTGATGCAGATTTAGGTGCGCTGAAAACAAGATCATGCCCTGCTCTTCTAGTTCCGTCTGTTCTTCTTTGTATTTCTTGACCTAAAAATTTACCCTCAAAAGCCTTTGATAATTCTTCTTTTGTTACTTCTTTCCCATCAATATTGGCTTTTTCAGCTAAAGCACCGCCCCATTCAGATAGTTGAATTTTGCTTTTATCTCCCATTGCTTTTTCAACTAGATTGTCACCTTTGATATAGTCAGAATAGTTTTTATCATCACCAGTAGATTTTTCATCACCATCAAAATCTAAATGTTTCTCTTCTTCTTTATAGTATTTTGCAGCTTTATCTGATGAAGCCTTGCTACCGCTATTGCTAATACTTATAGCTTTTTTAGGTAATTTTAGCATGGAAATATCCTTGTGTTATTGAATGGTTTTTTTGATAAAATAACTTTCAGATATGTGATTAGACTTTATTGAAAAAAAGCATCATCTCCCTTATCATTGTGGGTTCTATCTGATAGTCGGTTATTTTCTTCTTGAGTAAATTGGTCTTGATTTTGATCTAATTGATCACTCTCTTTGTTATAGGGTATATCAAACTTGTATTCGTCATTATTAGTCTTAACATTACGGTCAACATCAAGAGTGTCATCTTCTGAATTATTAACAACAAAACTACTATTTATAGCTTTTGCTACTACATCACTATGATCAATAACAGTATTAGATATTGTTTTAATTTCATTGATTTTTTTATCTATATTGCTATCAACTTTGACCTTTCTGAGTATAAATGGCTCGTTTTTATACTTTGTTGCTGTTGGCTTAAGCTTCAATCTAACTAAAGGCAAGTCTGCTGGTAGCTTGATAAAACAATCTAAGTCGTCCATATCTTCTACTTGTGTAGATGTTACTATTGGCTTGTCATTTCTATTGTTATGGTTAATATTAATACCATCACGTACTTTATCAGCACCGTATGATTGGTTCTCTGTTGATTCTTGTACATCGCAAAACCCTAGTTCCTTAGATACTTCTGATGAAACATCATTAGTTGGTGATCTAAAAAACACTTGAGTTGAAAGTAAATCAATAATTGCTGATGTTCTATCTCTACCGTATATTGTCCTAAATAATGGTTTGTTTTGGAGACCAAGAACACAGCAAAGTCCATAGTTACGCCCAGTTGTTAAAGTATCAGTTAAGCAAAATAGATTATTAAGTTTTGTAACTTCATCTAAAACCAACCATAACCTACGATCAGCATATTTATTCACTGTTGTTATTCTTGGCATACTTTTAACGTGAGTTGTATATAAGCCTATCCATAAACTTATTAATGACTTTGTAGCTTCAAGCTCTTTGTCTCTTACAAGTACAAAAACACAGGCACCGTTATTTTCAGATTCATTTAAAACCCAATCACGGAGTGAGAACTTTCTCTTGTTAGCTTCAATTTCTGGTAGATATCTAAGTGCCTTAATATGGTTTGTTATTACCGCCCTTATTGTTATAGCTGTCTTTGAAATATCACCATCAACTAACATTTCTGCTGGTGTATCTTTCAACATAGTCTGCAAGGCAGAAAGTTTTATATTTAAACATGATTGCAACAAAGACTTATAAGTTGTTTTTCCGTCTCTTTTTAATGTGTAAGCTATGCTAGATACAAGGTTTCTTGCAGATGTTACCCAAAATGGGTCTTTGTCACTTTCACTAGGAATTAAAGCAGCAGCTAAATTTTCAAAGTCTGTTTGTGTATCACATTCATCATATATAGCCCATGCAACACATCTTGCATCATGTGGTGAAAGTATTACATCACCTCTTGATTCATCGTAAAACTCTTCAACGTAAGCTCCGCCCTCGTCAAATATAAGTCCTCTTTGATTTTTCTCTCTGAACATTCTAATAAGTGACTTAGTTAATACGGTTTTACCTACACCAGTTGTACCGTGCAGTAACATATGCCTTGTTTCTGTGCCTTTGACTATATGCAGATCACCGATCTTGAAATCTGATTGTCTCCTTTGTTTTTTAAGAAGTTTATTAACCACTTTGACACTTGCAAGTGTTCTACCTCTTATTAAGATATCTGTTGTAAGTCCTTTTCCATATTTTCTCAGTGCTAAAATGAATGACGTAAAACCTATTAAACTAACTAAAAAAGCCCATTCAAAAGACCAAATTATATTATTAGTAAATAGTCTATATTTATGATTAAAATACCCAGCATTATTGTAAATAGCGTAAGCTGTATATTGATATACTGATTTGACGTTATTATTAAGAACAACAGCGTTTATCAATTCATCTGGACGTTTCAGTTTTATGTATATAAGAGATTTTATTGATGCAAACCAGCCATAAAAATTATATTCATCATAAGTAAGATACAGCAACATTGCAGCTAGAATTAAAGATACTAAAAAATAGTTCTGCATATATGTAAATATAACTTGTCTACACATGCGTATATTATGAAATCCAATTTGACTACTTCTAGTGAAAAGTTTTAACATAAAATTAACCTTATTATTTATTGATAGTGAATTATTGAAAACTGATTATGTTTATATGATTGAGTGCGTTAATGGCTGTATCTATAATGGATATACAACCGATATAGAAAGGCGTTACAAAGAGCATTGCAAGTATACAAAGGCGTTTCCACCGAAAAGATTGTTGGCTTGTTGGAATACATCAGCACAAGACAAGCCTAGTGCTTTAAAGCTAGAAATAGCCATTAAGAAATTAACTAAAAAGAAAAAGGTAGAGCTTATTGCAAAGCCATATGTTCTACCTTATACGTCTATAGGTTCTGGTTTTGCAATCCATAGCGATCATTAAAATAATTCTTGTAGATATAGTGAAAATGTATACCATCTGGCGGTCCAGCACATATTTTTTTTAATAATGCTTCAAAGAAATCTAAATTATCATCATGGTTTTTTTGAGAAATAACATCTGGACACTCAAATTTAGCTGTAGCGTCTAAGATCTCAAAACCATCTTCTTTGGACATATTTTTACTATCAATATAACGGTTAATCTTAGTTACTCCAGAACCAACATCACCAGATATAATAGCTATAATTAAGTTACACATGCGAGCCATTTCACCATATGCTTCATGTATATCGAATTTGTCAGTATTTTCTTGAGAATTAGTTTCGTTTTTGTTCATTATGGATTCCTTTAATATATATTAAATGCTGATATTAACTTTTAGCGTTAATGTGGTTATACTTATTTTATGGTCATTAAATAACCTTAGATGTATGATAAATATGCTAGCTAAAAATATAATATTTATACTTGCACTTTTTAGCAGTGTCTTATTTGCTGGTAATTTGAACCTTTACAGTGAAGCATCTACCGACTCCAAAGTCATAGCTAAGATAGACTCAAAAAATGAAACTCAATTTATTAAATTTTACACGGATAAAAATGGTAAATGGGCTAAATACGCCAATAGTAATACTGGACAGGTTGGCTGGTTAAATTTAGCAGATTTAAACCAAGAAAAAACCGATCAATTAAGACATGAATTGTTATCAAATATAGATAAAAAAATCTCTGCATTAAATAACAAAATTTCACACCTTACTAGAAATAGAGTTAAGATCAATACAGCGAGTTATGAAGAATTGCAAAATTATAAAAATAACCTGCAAGGACATCATGATTATATGAAAATACCTACCTCATGGTACTCATGGTTAGGAAGTGATGGATTAATACATTCAAATTCAGATCAGAATTACTAACCCAAAATACCAGATACTTGTTTAGCAACTTGAGCTTGTAATTCTGGTTTAGCTTCTTTGAATTTCAGATTAACTTGATCTGCAACTGAAACTATCCTTGTTCTATAACGTACCCAATCTGATTTTTGATTATACGTTTGCTTCACATGAGTTTGTGAGCCTTGGTTTAGATTAGCTTGAGTTGTTTGTGTTACTTGACCATCTTTAGATCGAACTGATACTTGAACGTCTGTAACCATAGAGTAAGTTACATCTTCTACTAATTGGTTTGCAAGCCATGAAACACCAGATACAAGACCACCTGCAACCATTCCTGCACCGACAGAATCAGTACCATAACCAACAGCAAGACCTGCCAAACCACCTGCTAAAATATTAGAACCAAATCCACCTGTCAAAGTCGCCCATGCAGAAGCTTCATTTTTAGCTTGACCTGCTTGAAGAACATTAACTTGTATCATATCGTTAGCTTTGCCTAAGTCATTAACAATATGCCATCCGTTATGCTCAAGATTAGTAACTAACATTTCTTTTAAACCGTCAAAGTCATCTGATAAGGTACTTTTCACTTGTACATATACAGTTTTGTCTTTATCAGCTACAGGGTCTAAAAATATTGATTCTGATGTTTTAGATGTAACTTTTAAGTTTCTATGCTTGATAGCTGTACTCATAGCTGCACAACTTGTAAGTGACATTATCGCAGCCGATACCATCAAAGTACTTAGTGTTTTCTTAATTGGTGACTTCTTTAATAATTCCATATTATTTTACTCCGTTTTGTTGAACTTGGAATTGTAGTATTAATTGTTGTTTTTGTCTATGTGATCATTGTTTGACTCCTTGTTTTTATTGACTTTGACCTGTGATTATGTTAGGTTTGCCGATAGGCAAATCCAAAAAATACAAGGAAAGTGACCATGAACGATAACCAAAAAGATAGATTACTAAAATTAGCAGAAAACAACCCAGATATTGCAAAAGATGTTGTTGATATTCTGAAACAAGAAAATCAAGCATCTAACGAACCTGTTGAAGTTAAGGTTGTTGAGCAAAAAAGAGAAAAAATACAGATTACTGATGATCAGAAGAAGTATGCTAAATTAACAGTAATGTTTGGTATAATGTTTGTATTATGTATCTTACTAGATTTAATTATAGTAATGACTAGCTTATTTGGATTTGATAGTGAACCATCATTACCAATAGTCGGTAGTATTTTTATATTAGCTTTTCTATCTGGAATATTGGCAAATGTATTTCAAATAAAAGCAGGTTGGAATACAGTTAAGGTAATTTTTAACCGCCACTTTCAACTGTAATTTTATTGAATATTCATAAAAGCGTCAGTTGCATTAGGAGGTACAAATTTATCTTTACTAGAACCATCATTTCTTATGTTATTATCTGAATCATTATTAGCCACCTTTTCATGTATTGTTTTCTTAAATTGATTTTGATGTTTTTGCAGTGCTTCCTGTCTTGCATGTAGACTGTTTGCAAAAGTAGACGCAGCTTTACCTTTAGGAAGGTAATTACCAGCAAATCCCTCATATCTTCTTGGGTCAGTTAGTGGTAATGAACTAATATTAGATTGTTTGCTGTTTTGTACATCTTGTTTATGCCTATCATTAACAATTTGATTATCAGCATTATGAACACCTCTCACATCGTCTCTACTTTGTATGTTACTAGATTTATCATTTATCTGTGAAACAGCTTTAGATTTAACACCATTTTGCAGCTCATTGTATTTATCCATGTATACCTGTTCATTTTGCTTAACAAAATTAGATTGTGCTTCTAAAAATTTAGGATCATTTTGATGTGATGTATCACTTAACCAATAATCCGCTTGTTGTGAACCATATTCACTACGCAAATTACTTTCAAACTCTGCCATCATGTTTTTATTCATACTAAAATCATGATTTTCAGCAAAGGTGGCAGCTTCATGTTCTTGATAAGCAAGACTATAACTTGATTGAGCAGATTGCATATGACTATTAGCTTCTGAAAGGTCTGATCGCATGGAGTTGCTTATATCATCAACCTTTGTGTTATCTGTACCTGTATTATGTGAGGTGCTATAACTTTGCATTTCACGCCAATCTTGGCTTATAGATTTTTGATCATCTGCTGAAATACTTTGAGAGTTATCTTCGCTGTTATTGTGCATCCATGATCTACTATAACCACCAGAAATAGAGCCGTTGACACCACCGCTTATAGGTGATGTACTACCGCCTGGCGTTCCAGCTCTCAGATTAGCACCCAGACTACCACCAGCATTCCAACCATGACTAGCAAGATAAGAAGCAACAGCATTAGAGCCATATTTATTAACCATGTTTGTCATATTACTAAGTGCATTACCATAACTTTGCTGCTGAGAAGTTCCTGTCGAATCGTTTTGAAACTCTCTTAATGATGATTGATTGCCAGCTTGAGTTAATGTACCTAAAGCACTGGTTATGTTTTTTTGTGAACTTATCTGCTCATTATAGGCTTTATTCATATTATCACTTGAGGACTTGTTA
>Ga0213865_10001004_pt1 | contig 18638 bp, 14 predicted proteins | sample PICome_6_FD_160100 | JGI IMG/M metagenome (GOLD analysis project Ga0213865, IMG submission 160100) | Coastal seawater microbial communities near Pivers Island, North Carolina, United States - PICO282 | ecosystem: Environmental > Aquatic > Marine > Coastal | place: USA: North Carolina...
GCCTTGATAAATTCGCAGCGCCACACTGTAGTCACCCTCGGCGTAAAAGCGATTGGCGAGGCGATTACCGGCTTGCTGATGCCAAAATGTACGTTGCCGCTCACTGGCATCCGACTCATTTTTCGCTGAATCCAACAAGCGCATAAATAAGGCAATACTGGTATCCTTCTCACCCAACTTCATCATGACATCCGCCTTAGAATACAACAGTTCCGGCAAAAACTCACTTTCCGGAAATTTTTTCATGAAAGTATCAATCAGCTCTAGACCGGCCTTGAGTTCTGGCAGTTTAAGCGTGGCGAGAATTTTGTAATATAAGACCGTTTCATGATTTTCGGCACTCAATTCCAAAAGTTCAATGCGATCAAATAGAGCCAGTGCTCGAGCATAGTCTCGATTTATGTAATGACTACGAGCGATTTCAAACTTAGATAAACGCGCCAAATGCAGATAGCGCTTTAAACTCTTTTCTCCTCCAACCACGATGCTGTTGATTACCCGAAAAAAGGCTTCTGCTGAGCGCGTGGGTAAATTGGCATCACGATAAAACTCTCCCAAGCGGTATAATCGCTCAGGCGTGGCTGCTTTCACCGGAAATTTAGCCATGGCTTGCTCCAGCATATCAATCGCCTTCGTATATTCTGATTGCTCGTAATACAGCTCAGATAGTTGCGTTAGCGCATGCAGTAAATCATCATCCGTATCTTCGGAATATTCCACGATGCCAATGTAAGCCCGCTCAGCTAATGACTTCCGGTCTTGCTGCCAGTAGAAGTCTGCCTGCTCGCGTACACTCATGTCAGCCCAAACCTGATTGCCATCGACATCTCCAGCTGACTGTGAACGATTCAAATCCAGTTCAAAAAGCGGTTTATTAGGCTTTTCTATTGATTGCTCTAATTGATCCAGCTCAGACTGGATAGCAGGGTCCTGCCCAAGCTCAGTGGACAGGGCTTCCTGTGCCACATTCTGCACACTCTTTTGGGCAAGCACACATAGTGCACTCAGCAGGTATACAAACAGTATTTTAAGCATCATGGCACTTGTAGATAACTGGATGAACTCGAGGGAGTCACGACTGTCGGCGGCTCGAACACCGCACTTTGATTCAGCTCCCCCTGAATACTCATTTCTTGCTGCTGATCCACTGACACCGGAAAATGCAAATAAATTTCATCAAATAACCGATCCGTATGCTGAGGACGTGGAAACGCATAGGGCCCCTTCAAAGTAGCCCCCCCCGAGTGAAAGACGCGCACCTTTTTACTGGGCGTTGGGCTCAAAACTGGAGGCTTAGAGATCTCTGCCGGCGGATCCGGCTCAAGCCTTGACACCTCTTCAACTTCAGCTGGGGCCGCGGCTGCCATCAGACTCTGATTGTAATGAAGCATGAAATCTCGATACAAAGGAACGGCTCCCTCAACGACAGGCGCTGCATCCGACTGGTAGAAATGGATTACCGGCGCTTGCGCACGCTCCAAATAACCTCGACTTGGCAGCCATAAATCACGTGTTATTGCGGCCGTGCACAACTGTGAGTGCAACAAAGTGTAAAAAATCATTAGTCGGGCCATTGCTCGCCGAATCGGTGCTGCTGAGCGGATAGTAAAAAAATGCATAGCTGTATGAAACATTTAAGTTATTGTATCTACCCTAAGCAAATTGTTCACCAATTGTTAAAAAACTGACAGTATAAAGACAAAACATCAGCAAATTGTAAAGACGACTTCTCAGCAGTCCACATTTTAACAAAGTCTTCACAAGCATCTCAATTTGCATATTAATTGAGCACGAAAGCTGCTTTGTCCTCAATTTAGGGAAAAACAATCCGTAACATTGCGTATATAGTAAATGGAATACTTAACCACCAGTCAAATTGCGGACTTCAATAATCCGATGGCCTTTGCCCGAACACGGACAACGCGTGTCGGACAAACAGAGATTGGATCCGCCAATCAGCGGACAGTTCGCACTGGCGATATTGAGGAATCCTACCGCCTAGTGCTGGGAGCCACAGAAAAACTAGAAATTCTCAGTGGTAACTTAAATACCATGCTAGATTTGACGAACTCGGGCATGCGAAACTTATCCAACTCCCGCAAGCAAGAGGAAATTTACGGAAAATTGCGCAGCTTATCAGCTGGATTTGATCAAGTTGTGGAGGCCATCCGCTTTGATGGGGAGAGCATCTTCACTAATAAACCGATCGTGCTCACCCAAGGTCCGGGAACACGAGATTTATTGATCGACCCCGTCAGTTTACTGACCCATGGAGAAAATTCGCTCGAACTGTCCCAGAGCGTTGCTGGCGCCAGCGTAGGCGTTGAGTATTATACGGATGATGCCATCTTGAATGATGCCTATGATGTCGTCGGACTCGAACTCAACCAGGCCAGCTACTTGCCAGGATCCAACCCGGCCTTAGAATTAGAGACCGGTTCTTACAAAGTCGCTATCACGTATTTGGGTGAAAATTCCTCCGTCGAAATCCGCAATACCGAGGGCGGTCTGATCGAGAAAAAAGATCAAGTCGATTTATCCGGATCTGGGAGTGAATGGGTCGATTTTGATGTTGGCGTGCGCCTGAATTTTGAAATGGAAAGCCTATTTCAAAGCTTTGATAAATATGACTTCGAAGCTAAGGGTGCCGCCGTACTCAGCGCTACCCTCAACTACGAGCGCGTCGACAAGCATGTACTGCGTACCGCATCTGAAGAGCCCGCAGTGAACTCAGCAGAATTTGTCTTTAGCTCCCCACTCACAATTGGGACAAGTCAACTAAAGGTTGGTAATCCCCAAATAGCCCCACTAGAGGAATTGACGCAACCTCTCGCAACTGGTAATTATACTGTTGAGGTGGAATACTATGGCGAAAATTCAATCGTAAAGCTGAGTGATGAATTGGGGCGTCTGCAAGGCTATCAATTTGGGGTGGATCTCAGTCAAGATGGTAGTCACGAAGTCAACTTTGGCAATGGACTCAGCTTCGAGGTCGAAACCGATCAGTTTAACACGGAGGGCGCCAGCTTGACGACAGCATTACGCTACAACCGAGTGGCACAAGATCTAGAAGAGTTTGACTTCAGTGAATATGCGGATCGAATTCGTGAAGCACTACTCATCGTCGATGAACAATTACTCGTTATGGGCGAGGCCAAAACTCGGATTGAAGAAACCAATCAATTACGGAATAGTGCCAGCACTTCCAACGCACCCAGTGCGGCTGCATTTAATGCCGCATCGGCCAATCTGCTACTCAGCGGAGGGGGTGGCGGCGGACTATTTGGAGCCATCTCCAGTGGCGCGCGTTTTGGCGTTCTAAGCACCCAGCTATTTGAAACCACCGCCGCCTTTCAGTCGCAGGCCAACCAATCACCGCAAGAACTCGCCCAGCTGAGTATTCAGGGCAATGCCGCCTCAGTTTTATCCACCTTTGCCTAATTGCATTGAACAGTCAGCACACAATTTACCAAAAACAGCAGAGCGCATCCCATCCCGCAGCGCTGGAACGGCTACTGAATTGCTACAGCATCGGCATTCGAGCCGCTGTTCAGCAAGATACCGTCAAAGCCACAGAGGTACTTGATTTACTGGAACGCTCTTTAGACCCGAGTGCCGATCCCAGTGTCACCCTATCGTTGAGAGGCATCTATCAGGAGTGCCGAGAACAGCTTCAGGCTAAAAACTGGGCACTCTATGCGGAGCATTTAGAGCGATTAAAAGGCTTGTGGATCGCAAAACAAAGGCTCCAGCAATCCACGCTCTAGGCAAGCTATTATTGTAGGGCACCTCTGGAAACCTCCCATGTGTCGAGATTACCGATTTGCTGTGATGCAGGCAAGGCTCTCTCGCCAACGGTTGGGCTTCCAGCCCTGCCTAGGCGAGAGCAACGCCGCCAGCGCACAGCAAGCGGCAAGTCTTTCAGACCGAAACACTTTTTGTAGGTTTTCAGAGGTGCCCTATACTCAGTTCGCTGGCAAATTCTCACTAGCGACACCGAGGGGATCACTTCGATTAAGCGTTGCATTTTTGAGTTTATGCAGGAAACCTTTTGCGGGTCCCCTGAGGAAAGGTGTGATTCATGAACGGATATGAGTATGGCATTAACTTGGAAGCAAAAGGATTTGATCGAAATCGGCGCACTTTCTTGCGACGAAATGAACACGATCTTTTCGGTCGCAAGACAATTCAAAGCGTCAGCCCAGCACGGCAGTCTTCCGAAAAGCCTGCTAGCTGGACGCACGCTGGTCAACCTCTTCTTGGAGCCCAGCACACGTACTCGACTGGCTTTTGAAGTGGCCGCAAAAAAACTACAGGCCGAAGTGATCACCATTTCAGGTGCCTCCAGTAGCTTGACTAAAGGTGAATCTCTGCGCGATACCGCACAAAATATGGCTGCACTACAAGCGGACATGATCATTATGCGCCATTCAGCCTCGGGAGCGCCCAATTACCTGAGCCAAGTGGTGGATATCCCCATTATCAATGGCGGAGATGGCGCACATGCCCACCCCACTCAAGCTCTATTGGATGCCTTTACGCTGATAGAGCAACTAGGCAACATTCAAGGTAAGAAAATCACTATTTTGGGGGACATCCTGTACAGCCGCGTAGCTCGCTCTAATATGGAATGCCTCTTAAAACTAGGTGCTGAGGTGACGATTGCGGGCCCCAGCACCCTCGTCCCGCAAGGCTTTGCAGCTCTGGGCGTTCGTGTTTGCTATGATTTACGGGCTGCGCTGCAGGATGCGGATGCAGTCATGCTGTTGCGCATTCAGCATGAGCGACAGGCAGCCACCCACTTCCCCTCCATCGGAGAATACACCAGTATGTTTGGCCTCAACCAAGAGCGCGCCCAATGGCTCAAACCCGACGCCATCATCATGCATCCCGGCCCCATTAACCGTGGCGTTGAAATTGACTCCGAATTGGCAGACTCTAATCGCTCCGTCATTTTACAGCAAGTCACCAATGGTATTATGGTCCGCATGGCCTGTATCCACCTCTGCTATGCCTACCACAATGGCCTCCCTTTGCAGCCTGAACTCTAATTGATTTCTTTTCACCATGAGCGCTTATTTATGGATTCAAAACGGGCATTTGCTGGATCCAGCAAATCAGATCGACGAGATCCAAGATCTCTACGTAGCCGAGGGTCGCATCGTGCCGCAGCTGAGCGAAGCCGAGAAAAATTCGGCTAAAAAATTGGATGCTCAGGGGCTGATGGTGACCCCGGGCTTAGTGGATCTCAATGCACGTCTGGGTTACCCAGGCCCCAGCCATCGCGAGACGATTGCGACTGGGACGCAAGCTGCTGCCGCTGGTGGCTTCACCAGCCTGCTCTGTATGCCAGACACCTCGCCCCTGTGCGACAATGCGGGTACTTTGCAGCAACTCGTCGACAAAGTAATCCGCGATGCCTGCGTACGCGTCTACCCGACTGGCTGTCTAACGAAAGGGCTGGATGGAGTCGCGCTCGCGCCCAGCGGCCAATTGCAAGCAGCTGGAGCGGTTGCCTTATCCGATAGTGGCGCGCCCACCCAAAACAATGAAATCATGCGCCGCGCACTCGAGTACGCGCACATGTTTGACATGCCGGTCTTAGCCCAATCTCAGGACAGTTCCATGACGGATCAAGCCATGATGCATGAGGGTGAATGGTCTCTGAGACTGGGCCTCAAAGGTTGGCCCAAAGTTGCGGAGAGCATCATGGTGGCTCGCAATGTCATTTTGGCGGAACTTACGCAGGCACACGTTCATCTACAAAACATCAGTTCAGCCGCTTCGGTTGAAATCTTGCGGCGTGCCAAAGCGCGCGGCATTCAAGTTAGCGCCGAGCTTAGCCCACAACATCTAGCCCTGACGGATGCCGCCTTACGCACGTATGACACCAATCTAAAATTACTGCCACCGCTGGGCGATGAAAACGATCGGCGCGCACTGATTGAGGGCCTTAAAGACGGCACGCTTGACTGCATTGCGAGTGGCCACAGTCCCTTCTCTTCACATGAAAAAGACTGCGAATTTGCCGCGGCTCCTTTTGGGGTAGCCAGTTTAGAAACTTGCCTTTCCGTGGCTCTGGAGATTCTATATCACCAAGAAGGCTGTTCACTCATTCAAATCATCAACTGGCTGAGCACCAAGCCCGCCAAGATTTGCCGACTCCCAGGAGGCTCCTTGGCAGTGGGAATGCCCGCAGACATATGCGTATTTGACCCCAATGAAAAATGGGTGCCGCAAGCCGATCAACTGCAGAGTAAATCCAAAAATTCCCCTTGGATTGGCAAAACACTTCGCGGCAAGGTCAAAGCCTGCATCGTGGGCGGCAAACAAATCGGCCTCACCAGCACGCATACTTCATAAGGGAATGGAGACAAGTCCTCAACCAGACACTCCACTGCTGATCGCGAGCGTCATCATACTCGGCGTTCTGCTCTGCAGTCTCATTTTGTGGTATCGTCGCTTACGGACGCGCAGAGACTCGATTCTTCCCAGTACTCGCGTCGACAGTTGGACGATTGGCTGGGTCAATTTCGGGCTCTTCGTTTGTGGCTTAATTCTATGCGTCAGTCTTTTTCAAACCGCTGGTGGCCTGCTACATCAACATTTCTTCGAAGATGAGACCACCGCACTCACGCCCTGGCTGGCTGTCTATGCCGTGCTTCTGCTGCAAGTACCCTTGTTAATTGCTTACTATCTCAGCCAGCGCTGCTTTGCGAACTACTTTGCCTGTCAAATAAATTTCCAGCCTTTTACCTTGCGTCAGGCAGCCGTTAACACCCTGCCGGTTTTTATTCGTTTTTTACCGCTCATTTGGTTAACTTCGCTACTATGGACGCATATTCTGGAAGACTTACAAGGCTTCGGGTTCATCAATGAGGCTCCCCCGCAAGAGTTGGTTCAGTTATTTCAGGCAGGAGGGCATCCGCTAGCGATCGGCTTATTGGTCATTTTTGCCATCGTACTGGCTCCAATTATTGAAGAAATCATCTTTCGGGCCTGCATTTACCGCTTTTTAAAAGGGCAAATGTCGCTCCTACTAGCCCAATTATTAAGCGCCACCCTATTTGCTTTGGTCCATGCCAACTTGCTTTCTTTTGCGCCTTTATTACTGGTCGGTATTCTGCTCGCGCGCAATTATGAGCGCTCGGGGAATCTACTGATCCCGATTCTCTTTCATGCATTTTTTAATGCTTTTAGCCTAATGATGCTACTACTCGTCAGTCAATCCGACTGGCCGATGCCCTAAACAATCCACCGCCATCCCATGTTACACGCACAAGACGATACCCGTATACTCAATACACGGCCACTGCTGCCTCCGGCGATTTTGATGGAGGAGATCCCTCTTTCCGCAAAAGCCACCGAAACCGTCCAAACCGGACGGACTGAAATCAGCCAAATTCTGGAAGGAAAAGACGATCGCCTGCTACTTATCGCGGGCCCCTGCTCCATTCACGACCCAAAGGCCGCCATTGAGTACGCCCAAAAACTAAAAAAATTAGCGGATCATTTCAGCCAGGATCTCTGTGTGGTCATGCGGGTTTATTTTGAAAAACCACGTACTGTGGTGGGTTGGAAAGGCCTCATCAATGATCCCGATATTAACGGCAGTTTTGAAATTAATCGTGGCTTACGTCAAGGACGTCAACTGTTAACCCAAATTGCCGAACTGGGACTGCCAACTGCGGCTGAATTTTTGGATACCATCATTCCCCAATTTATTGCCGATGCCATCGCATGGGCGGCCATCGGCGCCCGAACCACCGAAAGTCAAATTCATCGGGAACTGGCATCTGGACTGTCGATGCCAGTCGGCTTCAAAAATGGAACCAGCGGCAATGTACAAATTGCAATCGATGCCATCCGATCCAGCCAACAAGCGCATTGGTTTCCATCCGTCACCAAGCAAGGCGTGACCGCCATCTTTGAGACCACAGGCAATCCACACAGCCATCTGATCCTAAGAGGCGGCAACCGAACCGGGCCCAACTATGAGGCAAGCATCCTGCAAGGCATTCTAGGCGACTTAAACAAATATCAACTCCAGCCCTACTTAATCGTTGATTGTAGCCACGGAAATAGCGAAAAAGACTACACTCGGCAAGCAGCTGTCGCTCAAGATTTAGCTAAGCAAATCACCGACGGTCAAGGAGGCATTGCTGGTATCATGCTGGAGAGTCACTTGGTAGCAGGACGTCAAGATTATCAAGTCGCAGGCCCCAATACTTATGGTCAAAGCATCACCGATGCCTGTATCGATCTCCAAACCACCGAAGACATTCTGCAAGAACTGGCTGCTGCGGTCAGAAATAGACGGAAAAGTCAGTCATCAGTCTAATCCGCAATCTCGGCACATGGGAGGTTTCCAGAGGTGCCCTAAAGTTAGAATAAAAGGCTAAAATGCTTTCACACCGGACATGCAAATAATCCGCAGGTTGGCACTATACAAATCCCACCGGCAAAATCTTTGTAAAATTTTCCGCGAAAATGGCTTGCTGCTCTGTGGCGGTCAAATCGAGCTCATGCAACACATAGTTTATATATGGCTGCATATCGGCATCTTTTTGATGCCTCGGAAACAGCTTTAATGGATAATCAGAACCAAAAATAATTTTATCGATGCCCACAGCATCGATCACCTGGCGAAAAACTGAAGAGGCATATAATAAAGGGCTGGCACTGGTATCGTAGTAAACATTACGCAATCGCTTTTTAAGGCGCTGATTATTTTCAAAGAAAGGCAAGCCTCCACCCCAATGAGCTAAGATGAGCTTCAGCGATGGATGTTGCTCAGCCATCGCCACGAAATCTTGCAAAGGCGTCGCGACGCGATCTCGAAGCGAAGCACCAGCAGCTTCTGTGGCGTGGAGATTCACCGGCCATTGCTGCGATACGCACCAATCTGCTAACGTCCTCCAATGCGGATCCGCGGAGGAAAAGCCTTGCACACCGGGATGTAATTCTCCCACCCCACAAAAGCCCTGATCGCGAGCACGCTCTAACTGCTCCACAACTTGAGCATTAGGCAGGATTGATGCAAAAGCGATGAACCGATCCGGCGCCGTTTTCATCCAACTTTCCATCAATTGATTGTGCCACAGACAAGTCGCCTCATTTTCCCAATACCAACCCAAGAGACAGGCTTTTTCCACGCCTGCGGCGTCCATGTGAGCCAGCATCTGCTGCAAGTCAGACCAGCCCTGAATCGAAGCGCGACCGATCGGCGCTACCAGATTGGCCCAGTGAGGCTCGCGCTGCTGTTGCGCCCAAGCACGCGCCGATTGCTCCAGCTCGCGGGGGAAGCAATGGGTATGCGCATCGAAAAGGGAAGCTTGGTGACTCAGCATGGACAGAGCCTAACAATAAAACAAAGCCACTTGCAATTCGGAAGCCAGCAAGCCTACAAAACTCAGGACTTTTCGGTTGACGCGGCAGACCGATTGTTGACTGATACAGCCTATGATCGAAACACCCAAAGACGTCAGCAGCATCCCAGAGGATGCCCAAACCACCGCATCCGGGCTAGCCTACAAAGTGCTCAAAGCCAGCGATCAGAGCGATTCAAATCGGCCCAAGGCCGCCGATACCGTGACGGTTCACTACAGTGGCTGGACCACCGATGGCAAACTTTTCGATAGCTCTGTCCAGCGGGGACAGCCTGCCAGCTTCCCCCTCAACCGCGTCATCAAAGGTTGGACCGAGGGACTGCAGTTGATGCAAATCGGTGAAAGCGTTCGCTTTTGGATTCCCGCAGATTTGGCCTATGGCGAAAACGCTGGCGGCGGTCGTCCCAGTGGACTGCTGGTATTTGACGTTGAATTACTCGGCATCCAAGCCGCCCCAGAACCACCCGCAGTACCCAGCGATGTCGCTGCCATTCCAGAAAATGCGACGACAACGGCCAGTGGTCTCGCCTCACGTGAATTATCAGTTGGCAGCGGCCAGCGCCACCCGAAGAAGCAAGATACGGTAACGGTTCACTACAGTGGATGGACCACTGATGGACAACTTTTCGACAGCTCCGTAATGCGCGGCGAACCGGCATCTTTTGGGCTCTTTCAGGTGATTGCTGGCTGGACCGAAGGGGTGCAACTCATGGTCGAAGGCGAAAAACGACGTTTTTGGATTCCCGCTAAACTAGCCTACGGCGAAAATCCGCAAGGAGGCGCACCGGCAGGCATGCTGGTCTTCGACGTCGAGCTGCTTAAAATCAAATAATCGCTGACTACATTAGATTCCACGGCACTCGCCAGGCAGTCTAAGGTGAATCTATAACAGTGACAGCATGGCAATTCTATGGAGCCAGTGGGTTGAGAGCAACCATTACGAAGTTCGGCAAGCGGGTGCTAGCCTGAGACTGTATCGTAACGGCGTCAATCACTCCCAATGGAATCCAAATCGCCCCTTAGCTGGGGGCATTTGGGATTTAATTGCACTGCCCGCGCTATTTCGTCCAGAAAAAAGTCTTCAAGATGCGCTCATACTCGGCTTTGGCGCAGGTTCCATTGCCGCGCAATTAAAAGCATTTCAAGCTCCGAAACGGATTGTCGGGATCGACTTAGACCCCATCCACTTATCGATAGCCGATGGTTTTTTTGACTGCAGCGCGGGTTGCGAGCTGGTGGCAGGCGATGCGGTCGAATGGGTTTATGACTGCCCAGAAGAGCAGCAGTTTGATTACATACTCGACGATTTGTATGCAGAAGAAGCGGGCCTACCCGTTCGTTGCGCCCCACTCGACCTTGACTGGTGTCAGGCGCTCGCCCGCTTAATACGTCCCGAGGGGATTCTAGTTTTTAACCTGATCGAACCAGCCAAAGTCCCACACCTCCCATTTTTAACGGATGCGAACTTGCGCAAGCAATTCCCGGAGGCCCTACAGTTTAGTCTAGAAGGCTACGAAAATCGCATCTTGGCGATCAGCCGCAGCCGGTTAGACACAGCGACTTTTGAACAAAGAGTCTGTGCGATTTGCCGCGCGCATCCTCGCTGTTATGGCGTCAGTAAACGTTACCAGATCCATTCACTTAGCAAGGGCATCGCTTCGTTGGGATAGAAACCGAACGCAAATAAGTCAGCGATTTCTATTGACCTAGAATTAAGGAGCCCTTGCTTAGGCGTAGTAGGAGAGATGACAGAGTGGCCGATTGTGCATCCCTGGAAAGGATGTGTGCTGGAAACGGCACCGAGGGTTCGAATCCCTCTCTCTCCGCCATTTGGCAAAGCCAAATCAAACTATTCGCGCAGCGAATGAGGGATGAGATGTTTCGACGGAGCGCAGCGGAGATGGGGCACCATAGGTGATCGCATAGCGATTTTGCGAAGCAAAACCAATCCCTCTCTCTCCGCTAAACCCAAGTCTATCTCAATGCATACTGATCAATCCGCTTGCGCAAGGTGGCACGGGTAATCCCCAGTATTTCAGCGGCTTTGACTTGCTTGCCATTGGTTTCTTCCAGCGTGTGTGCGATCATCTCTTTTTCCATATTTTCCAGTAAGTTACGATCACTTCGCTGACGCAATAGGGTGTACACAGTTTTGAAAGGGTCTTCGATCGGACCTCCTAGCATTTCTGCATCAGGCGCTGACTCATCTGATACAGACGCCATCACCGCGTTGTGCTCATCCTCCACCTGCGATGACAGGGCATCTACTTCAGAGACTTCGGAAGGCACTTCGGCTCCTTCAGAGTTGAGCTTGCCAACCGCTTGTACCAACTCTTGCGGCAAATCCTTTATCAAGATGGTCTCGCCAGGTGCCATCACGGCACTGCGATACACTAAATTTTCGAGCTCACGCACATTGCCAGGCCAATTATACTTAGAGAGCAAGGCCAGGGCCTCGGGTGAAATCGATTTGGCATTGGCCTTACTTTCCAATGCCAAGCGCTTGAGCACAAAATCAATCAATTGTGGCACGTCCTCACCCCGCTCACGCAAGGGCGGTAATTTAATCCGCACCACATTTAAGCGATAATAGAGATCCTCCCGAAATGTCTTTTCTTCCACCATCGCCTCCAAACGTTTATTGGTCGCAGCGATCATACGGACATTGACGCGAATCGTCTCGCTACTCCCCACCCGCTGGATTTCTCCTTCTTGCAAGGCACGCAAAATCTTTGTCTGCGTCGAGAGCGCCATATCACCGATCTCATCCAAAAAGATCGTCCCCCCATCACAAAGCTCAAACTTACCGATCCGTTGGGCGGTCGCACCCGTGAAGGAACCCTTCTCGTGGCCAAAAAGTTCACTCTCGATTAAGTTTTCAGGAATTGCAGCGCAGTTGACAGCAATATAGGGTAGATGCGCGCGTAAACTATTTTTATAGATGGCCCGCGCAATCAATTCTTTGCCAGTACCACTCTCACCTGTGATCATCACAGTCACCTCGCTGGCCGCCACTTGCCCAATTGATTTGAAGACCGCTTGCATGGCCGAGGAGCTTCCGATAATACCGCCCTCAACATCTTCACTGGTCAAACCACTTTGCGGGGCTGCTGACTGATTGGCACGATCTAAATCTAAAGAAGCGGATACCGCCGCATCCACCAGTGATAGAATCTTCTTTAGATCAAAAGGCTTCATGATATAATCAAAAGCCCCAAACTTCATCGCCTCAATTGTGGTCTGAGTGGTCCCATAGGCCGTCATCAGAATGATCATCGCATTGGGATTCGCACATCGTAAATGCTGGAGGGCTTCCATACCGCTCATCCCCTGCATACGATTGTCCAATAAAATCACGTGCGGCTTTTGGGCTTCTGCCAATTTCAAACCCGCTTCACCACTATCCGCTTCCGATACATTGAAATGACGACCCGATAAAACACGCTTGAGGGAGTAACGAAGCCCCTCATCGTCGTCGATAATCAAAATGTCAGGTACTATTGTCGATGCCTCCATAATGTTGATAGCTACTCTCTAATCTAAGTTGGTCTCTAATCTTGTGCAGACCAACAAACTCAGGAAATAAAAGCAAATTATTTAACGGGGACTTTTACCCAAAGCGAATTCGGCAACGGCGGCTGAAAATTATTTGGGGATACTGGTCGATTAAGCTAGTCTTTGACAGCAATTTAACTTAGCACAAAAGAGCGCCTTGTCTGAGCTTTCAATCGTGAGCACTGATCGCTAGCACAATTCGCGCAATTGAAAAAGTGCATCGGCATGAAATCGACAGCAGGTTTCACCTTAATCCTATCTTTAATGCTGGGGGCCTTCCTCCTCCTGCTCTGTCTTTCTTTTTCTCTTTTACTGCAAACACAGCTGGTAGCCAATAGTTCGCAACTCGCATACCTCAGGCGTCAACAAAATGCTCGACTCGCCCTTTATATGGGGATCGGCCAGTTACAAAAATATGCCGGCCCCGACACCGGCATTAGCGCTCCAGCTGGGCTGAGCCACCCAGAAATGAATCCCTACTGGACTGGCATGTGGGACAGTGCGAATCTCCATGCGCCACCCGAGTGGCTGGTCACCGACATGCCGATCGGTGAGCTTGCTGGCGGAAAGTCCATCAATTTTGAAATCCTCACCCCCAAACAAGTTAATTTTCAAACAGCGCATACCGTCACCGTCCCAAGTCGCCAGCTGCTGAGCCGTCAGTCCGAAGCCACAGAACACATCGGCTGGTGGACTCGCGATGAGGGCGTCAAAATTGCGATGGCGACGCCTACTGAGCACCCAGTAGCACTGTTGGATGAATCCTTTAAATATCCGCACAGCGATGCCCTCTCAAGCTGGTGCCCGCAAGAACCGATACCCCCTCATTCATTAATATCCCTACGGCAACGAATCACTCACCCGGCACAACACGAACAACTCCATTCGCAAGCAAATTGGTTCGCGAGTAGATTCCATGAAGAAGTCGCGGAACATGCCCTCACTCTCAATAGCCGTGGAGTTTTGGCCAGCACGCACCCCATGTACCCAGGCCTAATGCAAGATCTGTCACGCCAACCCGAAATACTAGGTGCTGAATTTGCTCGCATAATAAGAGATGGCAATGCTTTAGCCCAGCAGCAATCTGAGGCAAACACTTCACTCGCAGCGCTCCAACTCCGCAGACCCATCCAAGCGCCTGATCTCAGCCAAGCATTGCAGAATGGACAATGCTATGCGCTAGCAGCCCCGATCTTAAGCAACTGCCTACTAGCCTTGACCATTCGCTGTGAAGCACCGGTAACGCAAAATCCAAACTTTCGACTCAAAGGTCGCTTTTTCTGTGAACTGTGGAACCCCTACACTCATCAGCTCTCACTCACATCAGACGCAGAAGAACCCCTACATTTGGAATTGTCAATCGGCGGGCTCCCCACCGTTTATATGGAAAAAGTCAGCAATGGACAACTGAGTGCGCCGATAAATTTACAAACGCTGCTACAGCCGAGTAACAGCTCTGCCTCTGAAATGGTGATTCAGCTTAAAGATGGACATCTAGAACCTTGGTTACCCGGTCAATCCAAAAACTGGACCGGCATCCAATCACAGAGCGCTGCAGGCTTTCAATCCACACAAACAGAACACAAAGCATGGAATGAGAATGCCCACTCTCTTGGAGGCAGTGCAGGGATAGATACGGGCGTGGCTCGCTTAAGCGGTGCTATTCGCCCCTTGAGCCAATCCGCTCACAGCCTCAGGCTGCAGCTACACCTAGTCAATCCAACTGCCGGGACTCGTCGCCTCATCAGTCAACTGAGTCCTATTCGCTATGAAGCCATCAATACGCGATCGCAGGGCTATGCCAATACCCATTCCGGTTCGACCTTTGGCTATCACATCCAATTACGTGGCCCCGAACATAGTCAATTCGACACCCAATACTATCGCGGGCGCTGGTTGTACGATCATGACCCCCGTAACCCGCAGCCCGTTTTCAACGATGACTGGCAACTAGCCAATCATCCTGCAGCGGCACAAGGGAGCGCCTACATTCCAGTAAAAAACGGAATCGACCCTCTCAACCAGGCGCTTCCCGAGGCGATCAACGAAACCGATAGCACTATCAACAGCGTCATCACCAGTCGCCTACTAGACCGTAGTCACGGAAACCAGCCAGGAGTGAGCGCCTATCATCGCCTTTGGCAAAACGCACCCCTCTTCGAAAATCTACGCAGCCGTCCGCTGAAAATAGCCCATTTGCAGCATCTTTATTTCCACAATGAACGCCCCTTTCAAGTCGGTAATAGCTGGGGAAGTCAGGGAGTCCTGCAAGCTCTGACTTGGTTTGATCGTTTTTATTTTTCCGGGCTGGCCATTCATTCCGAAACGGATCCATTCACCGATTTATCGCAGTTAAATCCGCTCTGGCAAGCCGTCCCCAACCGCCAAGCTGTCAGTCTATTGCTGGCACAGCAAAATCCGGAGGCGACCTTACTGGCCAGCCGATTACTCGCCAGACAGCAATTTAACATCCATTCGACCTCCGTTGCTGCTTGGACCGCCGCACTCAACGGACTAAGTTATCAAGATTGGCCCAGCGTTCATTATACAAACGCAGAGGGCAATGGACCGCTCAGCATCCAACAGCAAAGTGGCACGCACGCATTTACCCGATTCAGCCAATCACTGGCAGAAAGCTACCAAGCTCCTATGACTCCGGTTCCGTCTGATGCCAGCCCGATTGCCGCTTCGGAATTTTATCGTCGAGGGCTGCGCCACTTTGAGCCTAGCCAACTCAAACAACTGGCTACCAACATTGTCACACGTCTCAAGGAAAGAGCGGTCCCCTTTGCATCAATGGAAGCGTTCTTATCGCCCGCAACAGCTGCAGCCCCCAGCCTTTTGGAAAGCGCCATTGCGATGACCTTTGCACCGCAAGGTCGCCAGCATTGGGATCACTCATGGGAAACGGATGGCCTCCGAGGCCCACCGGAAACGCGGCTCGAGATCGACCATTTTGCGCCAGGCCATCTTAGCCAAGCAGATTTACTCGCTGGCATCGGACCACATCTTGCGCCCCGCTCCGACACCTTCAGCATTCGCGCCTTTGCTATGACAAGCCCAACAGCAGGAACCTCCAAAATAATTGGTCTAGAGGCTCGCCTGCAGCGTACCCCCCAAACCTGCAAACTACAACCAACAGTTGGCAGGCGCTTTGTCATCACCAATCTACGCTGGTTAAAAGCTCAGGATCTATGAAACTGAAGATTTCTCTACTGCTATCACTGGTATTCGCCAGCCCAATCAGCGGACAGCAGGCGCTCCGCTCGATCAAGTTTTTTGTCTACAGCCAATCACGCCTTGAGGGGCTTCATTTCCAAACCCTGCAAAAAAGTTCCCGTACAGACGATGCGCAAATACGCCCAATCCCGATTAAAAGTCATTACCTCCAAAGCACTGGTCCTTATAGCTATTATGGCATCCCACAGCTAGCTTTTTTTCACTCCACCACAAAAAAGAAACTCGCGGCCCTAAAATTAAATGAAACTACGCCAACAAAGCTGCTCGTTTTTTTAGATAATCCCGATTATGGCATTGCAGCCAACGCCTTGCGTTATCGCATTGTCCCCTTCTCGCTAAATCCACAGCGCCAAGTAGCGGGTCAACTCAGTTTCCTGAATCTATCAGGCTTCCAATTAGTCGCCAAAGTGAATCATCAAATTCTGGTGCTCAAGCAAAATAGCCAGCTTAGCTGTCGACCCAAATCTCAGATTGAGCTTCAAATTGCTCTGGCAGGCCCACAAGAGAAATGGATTCTAGGCTGGAAAAAGAACATTCAGCTGCCCGAGGATTCTGCCCAAGCTCTGATTATTTTTCCGCCGGTCCTACCGGGTTCGAGTCAACTCGATATTCGCCGAATACAGCTCGAAGTCGATGCTGCATCAGAAGATCAATAGTGAACAAATCCCTAATTATCCTTTGCTGCGCGCGCGCAATACTGCTCCCAAAGGTGCACAAAGGACCAGGCAAAATCCCGAGGCGCTTGGGCCAACCAATGGGCTAAATCTTGGCAATCAATCCACTGGCCATCACTCACCTCTTCCGGATCCAAGGTAAAGGGTCCCTCCGATTGGCAGCTATATACCCAAACAAATTCTCCTCCCGTAGCCGGACAGGGGCCCTCCTTAAAGATAGGCTGCAAGGCATCGCAAGACAGCCATAAGCCGATCTCCTCTCCCAATTCACGCTGGGCAGCCTTTAGATATTCCTCGCCAGCATCCACGTGGCCAGAACAGGAACTGACCCATTTGTTGGGCGCACTGGCCTTAGTACACGAGCGCTTTTGTAAATATAATTGACCAGCAGCATTAAAAACAAATACATGCACCGCGCGATGCAGCCATTTTTTAGCGTGGACCAATTGCCGGGGAGCAGATCTCAAGACATCATCCGCGTCATCAACGACATCAATCAATTCCTCCATTACCTAACGAATCAAACTTTTAAAATCTTCAAATTGCCCAGTAAATCCTCCAGGCACACCTTTATTGATAACAGCCACCGCATCATGCGAGTGCAAGGACTCTAAATGGGCACAGGCCACCTGAAAGTCGACAATGGCCGCTTCCGCATCCAATTCAGCATACAACAGGCGAGCTGCATCTTCCACAAATTTAGTGTGCGCACCATTCATTTCAGCAAAGGCCTGCTCATCCTCACGTTTCACCATGACTTGTGTTTCCGTTTGCAAAGCTCGCAAACACAGCACCTGCAATGCCTCAACAGTAAGATGCGCCCCCTCAAGCACCTCTACGCTGACTCGAGCCGTGCTGCGTTGCGAATGCGGAATCCCATAAACAGCACGCTGATCCCGCGCGTGCTCAGATAATTCCGACGAACACGGACAAGCTGATGAGTAAATAAAGTCAAAATGCAAAAATTTACGAAAACGATCCAGCTCATCAATCTTGCCTTCGTAAGCAGCCTTATAATACTGCCAACCCTGCAAACCACTGCGTAAACTTGTCTTTAGAATGGGATACTCAAAATCTAAACGCAGTTGCGCACGGTAAGCCTGTAATTCTTGCTTGTAAGCCAATAAAATGGACTCCAACAGTTCGGGTGTAAACACACGCTGCTCAAACTGATAAAAGACGCGCATGATGCGTGACATGTTGATCCCCTTTTGATTGGCTTCCAAGGAGACTGTACCAGTGACTGAAGTCTCGAGTGACAGCTTATCAGACTGCGCATTCACATACTGTAGCGGCATGCGAAAATTAGAGATCCCGACCTTGAGGATGGGCACATTCGCCCCAAAAATTTGTTGCGAATCCGCATTCTGCATGTCTGGCAAACTGGCTCGATAAGCATCGGTCAAAATAAAATTTTCGTCGTAGACTTTACTCAACTCGGCTGCTGATTCTATGCTGGCGGTTGACGGGCTAGGCTTGTTCATAATCTGTGAGCACTCAAATGGAATTATTGGCACATATCAACAGCACCAAAACTATAATTTAGCAGACAGAGAATAATTGGCAAGTACCGAAAGCATCTCCCATCGGAATCAAAAGCAAGTAAGGCCCGGCAAACGCAGGCGGCGCACCCTGGCAAGCAAGCCGTCAAGCCGAAAGGGGACGTTCATACCTCAACGGAATCCACACAATAAACGGTGTTCATGTTTGGCTCAAAAAAATTGTCATTGCTGGGTCCTACATTGCATAAAATCGTCCACCCTAAAGATGATTGCCTCCA
>Ga0213865_10001005_pt1 | contig 18629 bp, 21 predicted proteins | sample PICome_6_FD_160100 | JGI IMG/M metagenome (GOLD analysis project Ga0213865, IMG submission 160100) | Coastal seawater microbial communities near Pivers Island, North Carolina, United States - PICO282 | ecosystem: Environmental > Aquatic > Marine > Coastal | place: USA: North Carolina...
CCTACGATGCAACCGATATTGAAACAGGAGAAGTTCTTAGATACCCAGCAGGACACGCAAAGGCTGGAAGACCTTTATACAAAAGAAGATTTATACCCGCAAGACTTTCTGATAATCCATACCTTGCGGAATCGGGTGATTACGAAGCCATGCTACTCTCAATGCCAGAGCAGCAAAGAAGACAACTCCTTGACGGAGACTGGGATATTAAAGAAGGTGCGGCTTTTACGGAATTTGACCGCAACATTCACGTCATTGAGCCTTTTGATATACCTAGTAATTGGGTTAAGTTTAGGGCTTGCGATTACGGTTACGGCAGCAAGTCTGGCGTTGTCTGGTTTGCTGTTGCACCTAATGAACAACTTGTGGTATATAGAGAACTCTACGTATCTAAAGTCCTTGCCACAGATTTGGCAGATATGATACTGGATGCAGAGGCTGGTGATGGAAATATTAAGTATGGTGTTTTGGACAGTTCTCTTTGGCACAAGCGTGGTGACACTGGCCCTTCTCTTGCGGAGCAAATGATTATGAAGGGCTGTCGGTGGAGACCGTCAGACCGTAGCCGTGGTAGTCGCATATCAGGTAAGAACGAAATACATAGGCGTTTACAGGTAGACGAATTTACAGAGGAGCCAAGACTTGTTTTCTTTAATTCTTGCACAAATGTCGTGTCCCAATTACCCGCCATACCGCTGGACAAGAAAAACCCGGAAGACGTGGATACAAATGCTGAAGACCACTTGTATGATGCGTTAAGGTATGGTATAATGAGCAGACCGCGATTTAGTATATTTGACTATGACGCTCGTGGTGGACCTAGAAATAGTATGCCAGTTGCAGACGCAACCTTTGGATATTAAGGATATATTATGAACGATGACGATATGATGATTGAGGACGATGCAATTGCATTGGAAGATACGGATGATACTGTATTAGAAGACGCAGATGTATCTTCTATTATTCCGTTTATTCAAAGTCGCTACCTACGTTCTGAAGATTATCGTGAACAAGATGAGAATAGATGGCTACGTGCTTATCGTAATTATCGTGGACTGTATAGTAATGATGTACAGTTTACTGAAGCTGAGAAGTCTCGCGTATTTATTAAAGTAACTAAGACTAAAACACTAGCAGCTTACGGTCAGATTACTGATGTACTGTTTGCTAATAACAAGTTTCCTTTATCTATTGACCCTACAGGATTACCTGAAGGTGTAGTAGAGGATGTACACTTTGACCCTCAAGAACCAGAGCAGATGCAGACTGACCAGAATGTTAGTCCTTATGGGTTTGCTGGTGACGGACGTGACTTAGAGCCGGGTGCTACTGCCACCACACTAACTGAAAAGTTAGGCGTAATGCAGAATAGACTTGAGCCAGTACAAGATAAACTAAAAGAAGGTCCGGGCAAAACACCTACAGCTATTGCATTTAGCCCTGCAATGATTGCAGCTAAGAAGATGCAAAAGAAAATACATGACCAACTAGATGAGTCAGGTGCAAGTAAACACTTACGTAATGCTGCATTTGAGATGGCACTCTTTGGTACAGGTGTAATGAAAGGTCCATTTGCCGTAGATAAAGAGTATCCTAATTGGGATGAGGATGGCAACTATGACCCACTATTTAAAACAGTACCACAAGTATCTCATGTATCAGTTTGGAATTTTTATCCTGACCCAGATGCGAATAACATGGATGAGGCGCAGTATGTAATTGAGCGTCACAAGATGTCACGTACACAGTTGCGTAATCTCAAGAAGCGTCCATACTTCCGTGCGCAGGTAATTGATGCCGCTATTGCACAGGGTGAAAACTATGATAAGAAGTATTGGGAAGATGACCTTTCTGATTATGCGCCTGAGACAAGCATTGACCGTTTTGAAGTTCTTGAGTATTGGGGTATGGTTGATATCGAAATGCTTGAAGAGCAAGACATCGACATTCCGAAAGAACTAAAAGAGTTTGACGAACTACAAGCTAATGTGTGGATTTGTAATGGTATGCTACTGCGTATGGTTCTTAACCCATTCAAGCCAGCTAAAATACCATACCATGCTGCGCCGTATGAATTAAACCCTTATTCATTCTTTGGTGTAGGTATCGCTGAGAACATGGACGATACGCAGACACTGATGAATGGCTTTATGCGTATGGCTGTAGACAATGCTGTACTGTCAGGCAACTTGATTGTAGAAGTAGATGAAACTAATCTAGTACCGGGCCAAGACTTGTCATTGTATCCGGGCAAGATATTCCGTAGGCAGGGCGGCGCACCGGGACAGGCTATCTTTGGTACTAAGTTCCCTAATGTGTCACAAGAAAACATGATGCTGTTTGATAAGGCACGTGTACTGGCAGATGAAAGCACTGGCTTCCCATCCTTTGCACATGGGCAGACTGGTGTATCAGGCGTAGGCCGTACAGCTTCTGGTATTTCTATGCTTATGGGTGCAGCGCAAGGCAGCACTAAAACAGTTATTAAGAATGTAGATGACTATCTTCTGCGTCCACTAGGAGAAGGACTGTTTCGTTTTAATATGCAGTTTGACTTTGACCCTGAAATTAAGGGTGACTTAGAAGTTAAGGCACGTGGAACAGAAAGCCTGATGGCTACAGAGGTACGTAGTCAGAGATTGATGCAATTCTTGCAAGTAGCAAGCAGCCCAGCGTTAGCACCGTTTGCGAAGTTCCAATATATCATTCGTGAGATAGCTAACTCAATGGGACTAGACCCCGACAAAGTAACCAACAATATGGATGAGGCCGCACTGCAAGCTGAGATTATGAAACAGTTTCAAGCACCAGCACCGGGACCAGAAGGCGCAGCACCAGCAGGTGTAAACCCAATGGACCCAACAGGTGCAGGTGGTGGCAATATAGGTATGGGACAGGCTCCTGTACCGGGTGAACAGGGATTTAGTGGTAATGGACAACAACAGGGAACTCCTCAACAAGCTGAAGCCGCTGGTGGGCAACAACCGCCAATGGGACCACTTCAGTAAGTATTTGGATAGCATGATAGCACAACATCATAAGGTGCTAGAACAATCTGAGAATATAGTAACGGTACACAAAGCACAGGGTGCTATAGATGTACTACGAAAGATTAAACGATTACGTGAGGACGTAGCTAACGCTGAAGGGTAATACTATGAACGAAATGTCAAAACAAATGGAAATGTTCGATGATGGTGGTCTTATGGATGAGGGCGGCACAGTAGACCCTGTATCTGGTAATGATGTACCACCGGGTTCGACACAAGAAGAAGTTCGTGATGACATTCCTGCCCAGCTAAGTGAGGGTGAATTTGTTTTTCCTGCAGACGTAGTGCGTTACTTTGGTTTAGAAAAACTTATGGAAATGCGCCAAGAAGCTAAAATGGGCTTACAACGCATGGAAGATATGGGTCAAATGGGTAATAGTGAAGAAGCTATTATGCCAGATAATCTTCCTTTTGATATTGATGACATTGATATGGAAGATGACGGTGAGCCACAAGAGTTTAACTTAGGTGGTGTGGTACAACAACCGGGAACTGGTATAGCTGGATATACTCCACCGCCAAGCCCAACTACAGGCTATACACCTCCACCTGTAGGCGTAGCTGTTGCTCCTGTTGTTCCGGGTTCTCAACCACAGGTAGCTTTCACTCCTACTACTGCCGCTACTAATATACCTACCTTTGGTCAGTTTGTAGGTACGGGCGGCGGTAAGTATGACGAACTTGTGACATACGTTAATGATGCAGGTCAGACAATGCAGATACCCCATATAAATGGTAAGCCTATTTATCCTGTACCTGAAGGATTTAAAAAACAAGAGAAACCTACAGATGTTACCACGGATACTCCTTTAGTAGATACAACAACGACAACACAACAACCCCAAGGTGACGGTGGCAGTGACAGAGATGATTCAGTAAGCACAGGTACAGGTACAGCTAAAGTTGGTTCTATTTCAGAAGCAATGGCTAGTTTATTTGGGTCAAAAGATGATAAACCTAAAACCGTTGGCATAGGAAATATCTATGACACTGCTGCAAAAACAAATGATTATTTTGGTGGTAGTAAAGCATTTGGTTGGAGTAATGAAGAACTTAGAGGTGCTACGTTTAAACAAGCTGGTGCGCAAGCTGGTTCTTTAGGACTTTCTGGTATGGTATCTGCTATAACTAAAGAATTAGGAATTACGGATTTTAACCTAAAAGATGTTGGTGTAAATGGATTTACTGCAATGAATGATTCATTAAATGCTATGGGATTAACTAACAGAGGTCAACTTATGAATGATGCTCAAGCTTCTTTAGTAGGTAATGCTATGGCAGCAGCACATGCAGCTACTGTTAAGGGTCAAGATGTAGAAGCAGCGTATAATAAAGTAATGAATACATCTCAAGCTAGGGCTACTATAGATAAATCATTAAATGATATTAAAGATTATTATGCAGGTAATAGACCCCCTAATGAACGTGCAAAAGGAATGACTTTTACTCAAGCTGCTGAAGTCGCTAGAGCAGATGCTGCAACCTTTAGAAATGAAGTCAATGACCTCGCTAATCCTGTTAATGGTTCTGCACGTATTACAAATAACGGCGTTCCTATTAATACTATAGTAGACCCTACAACGGGTAAACGGGTACAAGACCCAACAAAATCAAGAGCATTTACACAAGCGGGTCTTACTGCGGTTAAAAAAGCCGAAGCAAAACAAAAACAAGCTGAAGCTATCGCAAAAGCATTAGAGGATAAAGCAAAACGAGACCAAGAAAATAGAGCAAGGGCAGCGGCAATTGCAGCAGAGTATAATGCACGGTCAAGAGATTACGGTGGTGGTGATAGCGGCGAAAGGTCAGGGGATGATACTAGTGCGGGTGGTGTCGGAGTCGATGACACGGGAACAAGTACAGGTTTTGGGTCAGAAGAAGATTGCCTAACCGAAGACATGAAAGTTAACCTTAACGGCGTAATTGATTTTGTTACTAATATCAAAGTTGGTGACATGATTGATAACTACAAGGTCAAAGAAGTTCTACACAAGCATATGCGTAGCGGTTATTACGCAATTAATAACGAACTCAAGATTAGTAATGACCACCCTGTACTAGCAAATGGCACATGGACACGTCCAGAAGACTTGGTAGTAGGTGATAACATTAATGGTATTCCTGTATCATCACTTGAGTATGTAGAACGCATGACACCCACAGTATCAATTGTTATTGACGGTGAAAGTTTTGATGTACATACAGAAAACAATATCTACACAGTACATGGTAGATATAGGGAAGTACGTCAAGAGGCTGCGTAAGAGGCTTAAATCTTACAATCAGTTGGCTACTCACTCCCCACACCCGACAGTGTGGCTACAGCGGCCCCAACAAAGGAATAGATAATGAACGATACACTATTAGCAGAAGACATGAAGACTACGCCTAAAGTGGCATTTATGAATAAACCATACACTCAAGAAGAACGCACTAAGCGTGACGAAGAAGAACTGGAACAACTCAAGAAAGAACATGCAGGTGAGGCAGAAGAGGTAGAGGCAGAAGAAGCTGAACCTACTAGCGCAGAAGAAAAAACATTTAAGAAGCGTTACTCTGACCTACGCCGACATCAACAAAAGCAAGCTGAAGAGTTTAAGGCTGAACTAGCGGCAATGAAAAGCCAGTTAGAAAAGGCTACCAAGAAAGAAATGAAACTGCCTAAGTCTGACGAAGACATTGAGCAGTGGGCAGCAGACTACCCAGATGTAGCAGCTATCGTAGAAACAATTGCCATGAAGAAGGCAGCAGAGCAATCTACTGCACTAGAAGAACGCATGAAGGCAATTGATGAGATGCAAACTTCTGCTACTAAAGAGAAGGCTGAAGCAGCATTGATGCAGATGCATCCTGACTTTGATGAGATTAGAGACAGCGATGAGTTCCACAATTGGGCAGAAGAACAGCCTAAGTGGGTACAGGATGCATTATATGACAATGACAATGACGCTAGGTCTGCTGCACGTGCAATTGATTTGTACAAAGCTGACATGGGCATTGCTGAAGCTAAGAAGTCTAAGTCTGGTAAAGATGCAGCTAAGTCTGTCACAGCTAAGAACACACGTAATAAACCACAGGAAGATGAATCTTCTACATACTTACGTGAGTCTCAGGTAGAGAAGATGTCTGCCCATGAGTATGAGAAACATGCAGATGAAATTATGGAAGCTATTCGTAGTGGTAAGTTCATCTATGATTTATCTGGTTCTGCTAGATAAAAAAGAGTTGACAAACAGTTATTTTTAAGTATAACTATAGTCATGTGTAAAGTAAGCAGGTTAGCTACTTGCTTACTATACCAATCCGCAAACGACAAAAATCTTTAAGATTACCTGAATAACATGGCCTACTGAGTATATTAGTTGCAACTCTTATACAAAGTACACCCTACGTTAGACAGCCTCTGCCAAGAATTGTACTGTTTGCATCTGTAACAATCCAAAATAATAGGAGATGGATTATGGCTTTTCCAAGAGCAGCGGGTTACAACAACTTACCTAATGGTAATTTTAGCCCGGTAATTTACTCCAAACAGGTGCAGCTTGCATTCCGCAAGGCCGCTGTTTGTGACGCAATTACGAATAATGACTACTTTGGAGAAATCGCAAACTTTGGTGATTCAGTTAAAATCATTAAAGAACCTGAGATTACTGTCAAAGCATACGAGCGTGGTACAACTATTACCCCGCAAGACCTTGATGATGAGGATTTCACCCTCACCGTTGACAAAGCTAACTACTTTGCTTTTAAAGTTGACGACATTGAGGAAGCACATTCGCACGTTAACTTTGAGTCTCTCTCAAGCAACCGTGCAGCATACCGCCTAGCTGACCAGTTTGACCAAGACGTTCTTGGTTACTTGACTGGCTTCAAACAAGCTGCAATTAGTGGTAACGCTAATGTAACGAACAACATTGTTAACGGAACTAAAGCTGTTGCTACAGCCGGAAATGATGAACTTCTTACTTCAATGAAGCTGACAGCCGCTGACTTTAATGCTGGTAACGCTGCTAACTGTGTGGGCTTGAAGCCTCGCGCATCTGAAGCTGTACCAACAACTGCTGGCGTAGCTAACCCATTGACTGTGATTGCACGTATGGCTCGTCAACTTGACTTGCAAAACGTAGAGTCACAAGGTCGTTGGTTGGTAATCGACCCAGTGTTTGTTGAACTGCTGAAAGACGAAGACTCACGTTTGTTTGATTCAGACTTTGGTGGTTCTGGTCTACAGAATGGTTTGATTTTGAATAACCTGCATGGCTTTAAAGTCCATGTTTCTAACAACCTGCCTTCTATTGGTACAGGTCCATCTACTACAGGTGGAACTAATGCTAATAACTTCGGCATGATTGTTGCTGGTCATTCTTCATCAGTCGCTACTGCTGACCAAATCAACAAGACTGAGACTTACCGCGACCCGGACAGCTTCGCTGATATTGTCCGTGGTATGCATTTGTATGGTCGCAAGATTCTTCGTCCTGAAGGTCTTGTTAACGCCAAATACTGCTTGCTGTAGAGGAGATTGAATTATGGCACTAGGTGATAACACTCTCCAAGCCGCACGTGGCAACTCGCAGCGTGGGCGTAATCCATACATGGTTCAGACCACATTTGACTTTGCAACAGCACTGTCTGACAAAGGTAGCGCACTTGCCGCTGGCGATGTCATTCCAGTAATTGCTGTTAAAAAAGGCATGATGGTTATGAATGCAGGTATTGAGGTTGATACTGCCTCTGACGGTTCTACTCTTACAGTAGACTTGGGCATGATTGCCGCTGAAGATTTTGTCGATGGTTTTGACGGAACTTCTGCAGCAGGTGTTGTAGCACAGAACCCAGCAGCTTATTCTCCACGGATGGCTGTTGCTGATGACAACATTGACCTTAAACTGGTTACACTTTCAGGTGGTGCAGTTACTACTGGTAAACTGCGTATCTGGGCTGTAATCATGGATTGCACTGACGAAGGTGACTTGACTGCTCAAGAAGTAGCACGTGACGTTGCTTAAAGATTAATGTAAGGGGGCAGGGCAACTTGCCCCTTTACTTCTCTGTTCATTTAAGGATTTGTAATGGCATATGATTATTTAGACATCACTAACGAAGTAATTGCTCGTATGAATGAGGTTGTCTTGACTGCTGCTAATTTTACAACAGCCAGAGGATTTCAAATTCAATGTAAGAATGCAGTAAATGATGCCATTAACTATGTCAATCAAAGAGAGTTTGGTTGGCCTTTTACGCATGTAACACAAACAGAAACTTTAGTTGCAGGACAAACTAGATATACTGCTCCTACTAATACACAATCAATTGATTATGATACTTTTCGTATTAGCCGCGATGAAACATTAGCTGTTGCTGGTAATACTCTACGCATTATTGACTATAAAGAATATACACAAAAATATATTAATCAAGAAACCACTACTAATGTAGGCAGTGTTCCTAAGTTTGTATTTAGAACACCCGATAATAATTATGGATTGTTTCCGTATCCAGACAAAGCATACGAATTAAAGTACGAATACTTTATTAAACCTACTGCACTAGCTGCAGCCGCAGATGTTCCACTTATTCCAGAACAGTTTAGACAGGTTATAGTTGACGGTGCTACTGCTTACTCATATCAGTATCGGGGTGAATCACAACAATATGGTATTAACTTTGCCCGATTTGAAGATGGCATTAAACAAATGCAAACACTGCTTCTAAATAGAGCAGACTATGTACGGTCTACCTATATACCTTATTCACAAGGGTATGGTATTAACGCAGGATTTTAAGGTGATAAAACATGGCAGATGAAACTGGCCTTAATCCGTTTGTATTCGCGTGTCAGGGTGGGCTGGTTCTTGACCAATCAACCTTTGCTATGCAGCCCGGAATGGCACTTGAATTAACTAATTTTGAGCCGGATATTCAAGGTGGCTATAGACGCATTTCTGGCTACGCTAAATGGAACCCTAATATTGTACCACAAGATGCTAGTGCATCAGAAGCTGTACTTATGTCAGCTTACTTCAAAGGCAACATCATTGCTGCACGGGGTGGTAAGGTACATAAGGGTGGTACTACAGGTAGCTGGACACAGATTGACACAGGTAGAAGCAACGCTGGCGTATACACTTTTTTTAGATATACATTAGGCGGTACAGACTTTATTGTGTGGGCAGACGGTGCTAATCATGCATCTAAGTACGATAACACTACCGTAACGGATATTAATGCTACAGGCGCACCTGCTAACCCTAAGTTTGTTACAGGTTACAAGAATGCTCTTTTCTTTGCTGGCATGTCTAGTAACCCACAAGAGTTAGTATTTACTGCACCATATACAGATACAGACTTTAGTACCGCTAATGGTGCTGGTAGTATTAACGTAGACAGTAACATAACTGGTTTGTTTCCGTTTCGTGATTCGTTGTTTATATTTTGCGAAGAACGCATATTTAAATTAGTAGGCAACACTATTGCTGATTTTGTATTGCAACCTGTGACACGAGAGATTGGTTGTCTTAACGGTAGAACAATTCAGGAATTTGGTGGAGACATAATCTTTCTTGGGCCTGACGGATTACGTACTGTTGCTGGTACTGCAAACATCGGTGACGTTGAACTTGGTACAATTAGCCGACAGATACAGGAACGCTTTGCTGGCGTATCAGACGTAGATGAATTTGCCTCTGTAGTTATTCCTGATAAAACCCAGTACCGCATTTTCTTTTCTAACTCCAATACAGTACGTTCAAAGACTACAGGAGTTATATGTGTAAGAAAAGATAACAGTTTTGAATTTGCTGATATCTTAGGTATACGCCCTAGTAGCACAGACTTTATTACTGTTAGTGGTGAAAGCATTGTAGTACATGGCGAGTTTGATGGTTTTGTATATCGTCAAGAACAAGGCAACGACTTTGATGGTAACAATGTAACAGGTAAATATCGTTCACCTGATTTGACTATGGGCGATGCTGGTATACGTAAATCATTCCAGCGAGTGATTATTAACTACGCACCTGAAGCAGCCGTTAACGCAGATTTATTTGTTAGGTACGATTACGAAGCACCTAACGTAGCCAGACCAGCAGCCTACCCATTTGACACAGCTACAGCGGTAGCTATTTACGGTTCATCACTATACGGTACAGCTACCTACGGTGGACAGTCAAACCCATTAGTAAGACAGCCAATTGAAGGTAGTGGATTTGCTGTAGCACTACGAGTTAACGATAGAGGCACTTCAGCCCCCTACTCATTAAAAGGATTTCAGCTAGAGTTCCAAGCTGACGCAAGGAGATAATAAATGGCAGGTTATACTAGACAGTCAAGTTTTGCTGATGGCGATATTATCACCGCAGCAGACAGTAATGACGAGTTTAACCAACTACTAAGTAGTTTCAATAATACAACAGGTCACAAGCACGATGGTACAGCCGCTGAAGGTCCAGTTATCGGTTTGATTGGAGACCCCGGTGTAGCCACGCCTAAAAACAAGGTTGTTGTTGATGATACAAACAACCAAGTAGAATTTAATATTGACGTAAGCGGCACATCCACAGAACAGTTTGTAGTTAAAGATGGTGTCATTGAGCCTACAACTAACAACGATATTGATTTAGGTTCTAGTTCTAAAAAGTTTAAAGATTTAAATCTAGCTGGCACAATGAGTGTTTCAGGTACAGTTACTTTACCGGGCAATGTAATTGTGTCAGGTACTCTTGGTGCAGATTTAATTCCAGATGGTGATAACACTCGTGACATTGGTAGTTCTAGCGCAGAGTGGAAAGACCTGTACATAGATGGTGTTGCATACTTAGACGCTATTAACTTTAATGGTACAGCTATCTCAGCTACTGCAGCAGAGTTGAACATCTTGGATGGTGTAACAGCAACCACTGCAGAACTTAACATACTAGATGGCGTTACATCAACAGCAGCAGAACTAAATATCTTAGATGGTGTAACCTCTACTACTGCTGAGTTAAATATCCTTGACGGTGTTACAGCTACAACAGCAGAACTTAACCTGACAGATGGTGGCTCTACTGTAGGTACAACAGCCGTAGCTGGCGGTGACGGTATCTTGACTAATGATAATGGCACAATGCGCCAGACATCAGTAGATACGTTTGATACTTATCTAGCACAAAGTACAAAAACATTAACAAATAAAACCTTGACAAGTGCTGTCCTAAACGGTACAATAAGTGGAACTTCCATTAAAGATGAAGATAATATGGCATCTAACAGTGCCACTCATCTTGCTACCCAACAATCAATTAAAGCTTATGTAGATGCTGAAGTAGCTGCTATACCTGTAGGTGACATTACTTCTGTAGTTGCTGGTACAGGCATGACAGGTGGTGGTACATCAGGTGATGTTACACTTAACGTCATTGGTGGTGCAGGTATTACTGCTAATGCTAATGACATTGCTGTAGATTCCACAGTAATTACTGGTCAGACTGCAGAATCAACTATAGATGCTACTAATGACTTAGTATTGTTGTACGATAACTCAGCTACCGCCTTACGTAAAGTTTCTGTATCTGCTATTACTGCTGCAGGTAGCGGTATTAATGCAGTTGTAGACGATACTTCACCAGAACTAGGTGGTGACTTAGATGTATTAGCTAGGTCAATAGTATCATCATCTAATAGAAATATTAACTTACTGCCTAATGGTTCTGGTAAAGTTAATCTTGATGGTAACGGTTCTAGTGGCGGTGTTACTATATCAGATGGTCTTGTAGACATTCGTACTGGCACAGGTGCAGTTTCTCAGGTAAAGTTTTATTGTGAAAGCAGCAATGCACATGCACAGACAATTCAACCACAACCACACTCTGCTGGTGTAACTAACACACTTACATTACCTGCAGGTAGCAGTCAGGAGATTGTAGGTACTACAGCTACACAGACACTTACAAACAAAAGCATTGATGCTGCACAGCTTACTGGCACAGTAGCTAACGCAAGACTAGATGCACAACTACAAGATGTTGCTGGTTTAGCTGTTACTGATGGTGGCTTTATCGTAGGTAACGGTTCTAACTTCGTACTAGAGACTGCAGGTACTGCACGTACTTCATTGGGGCTAGGCTCTGCTGCAGTATTAACAGCAGGTACATCTGCTAATAACGCTGTACAACTAGATGGTTCTGCTAGACTACCAGCAGTAGATGGGTCACAATTGACTAACCTACCATCTGCAGGTGCAACTGCTGGTTTCGCAGTGGCGATGGCGATTGCGCTTTAGCACTTGACAAATGAATAAAAGTATGGTATAATTATACTTATCTTAATTAGGAGATGAAATGGCACAGGATTTTGAAAGAAACATTGCACGGAATGTTGGTACAAGTGAGGTCGTTTTACGTACTGCTAACTCCGATGATGCTCTTATTGGTATCAATATCGCTAATGTTACAACTACCCAAATCTTAATGGATGTATACATTACTGGCGCAGGTGGCACTGATGATTACTTTATCATTAAGGATGCCCCAATTCCAGTAGGTTCAGCCTTACAGGTATTGGATGGTGGAGCAAAGGTTGTATTACAATCTGGCGATATACTCAACGTAAAGAGTGATACTGCATCAAGCGCAGATGTTTGGGTTTCCGTAGTCGATACTATTAGTTCATAAGGAATAAAGTATGCCGTATATTGGTCAAAAAGTTCCGGGTTCTTATCAAGCTACTAAAGCTGTACAACGCTTTAATGGTGACGGTTCCGATACTACATTTACACTGACTACCACAGTATCTTCTGTGCAAGACGTACTGGTGTCAGTCGATGGTGTCGTACAGGATACAGCAGCCTATACCATTCCTGATGGCACTACACTTACATTCACTGCTGCCCCTTCCTCTGGTACAGGCAACATCTTCGTAAACTACCTTGCCCCACAAGCTGGTACAATCACACCACCCGCTGAGAACAAGGGTAACTTCAAGGCTGGTGGCTTGTTCCGTACTAACGCACAATCCCTTACAGCAGACACAACCATCTTAGCTACAGAGAACGCCAACGTAACTGGTCCGTTTACTGTGGCTTCTGGTGTTACATTAACCGTTGAAAGCGGTGGGACATTGGTGACGCTATGAGTACATTAAAAGCAGATACCATACAAAGCACGAGTGGTGGTGCGGCTACGCTGACTAAGCAGAGTGCGGCGAAGATGTGGGTGAATTTTGATGGCACTGCTTCTGGTGCTGCATCTAGGGATTCATTCAACGTCAGCGGGATGACAGACGATGCTACAGGAAAATACACGGCCTCATACACCAATTCGATGTCAAATGGCACTTACGCTTTTACCACCGCAACTGTTGATACTTCAACTACCAGTAGGGGTGGAAACACTTTGAACTTAAGAGATGGTAACTCTCCAGAAACAAGTAATATAAAACTTGAAGGAAGGTTTGGTGCAAACGCAAATAACAATGGTGGTCTTATGGACCAAGACTTTATGTTTGTTACTGTTATGGGGGACCTAGCATGAGTGAGATACTAGTAAACAAACTCACTGGCACAAGCACCGCTGGGTCTATCCTTGTAACAGGTGAAGGTAATAGCACGACCACTAACTTGCAGCAGGGGCTGACAAAGGCTTGGGTATATTGCACCCCATCAGCTATTGGGGATAGTCATAATCACAGTTCATTTACAGATAATGGGACGGGAGACCATACTTTGGGTTTAACAAACGCAATGGCATCTGCTGTCAATTATACAACCATGACTACGGGTTTTCCTCAACCAGCGTCTTATAACAGAGCTTTGACACCCATGGGTAACGACAAAACAACCACAGCGACAAGATATAAAGGTGGTCCATTGCATACAGCAGGTACAGAAGATTTACCGGGTAACATGTTTGTAATTAATGGAGACCTAGCATAATGGCACTAGGAAAAATCAAAGCAGATACCCTAGAACACAGCACCGCTGGGTCACTTGATACGCAGTACGTTGTGAATGGTAGTGCGAAGGCGTGGGTGAACTTTAACGGGACTGGCACTATTGCTTCTCGCGACTCGCTAAATGTCAGTGGACTGACAGATAATGGCACTGGCGACTACACCATAAATGTTTCATCGGCAATGACAAATACTTCATATGCTATTCCCACAAATGGAAAGCAAGGGGACAATAATACTTTTGAAACTGAAGGTATTTTGACCGCCGCTAGACCTATAAATTCATCATCTTACAGACAGTTTTGCCGTCAACCTCACTTTGAATCTGGTTCAGCAAGAGACTTTTTTGTGGTGGATTCTGTAGTATTAGGAGACTTAGCATAATGCAAACACCAGAATTTCAAGGCACACACCTATTCGACAGACTATGCTGGGCAAAAGAAAACCTAGACGGTGTGCAGTCAGACTATCGTGTAGTGTACGAGGACAGCATTGATGAGTGCGCTAAGATACTCGTGCCTGACCCGAATTGGATGGCGTGTGCGCTACAGGGCGGTATCCTGCCACCAGTACAGGTATATTGGGAACTAGCCAAAGATGAAGCAAAGCCTGACTTTGTAAAGCATACCAGAGGACACTTGCTACATAACACAAAGCCAGTAGAGGCCATGACAGAAGAGCAAGCTATAGAATACCTAATTATGAAAGATTGCCCACAGCATGTGTGGCGCAATTGGGATGAAGGCAACAAACCTAAAATGGTTATATGCCGTAAAGAACAGCTTCCGGGTACACGTGAGTGGCGCAACGCTTGGAAGATTACTGAAGAACTTAGCGTCACTGATTTAGCAGCCTAAGAGGAGAAACCTAATGGCACAAACATACATCGTAGATAAGGACGGGAATCAGATTGATGCTTCAACTGCAACTGTCCCTGCTGACCGTCACTTCCGTGGTGCATGGTCATTGAATGGCTCAGTCATCTCAGAAGACATGACAGCAGCCAAAGCAATCTTCAAGGACAAAATCCGTGAGGTTCGCGCACCACTGCTTGATGCAGAGGACGTAGTGTACATGAAAGCACTAGAAGCTGATGACGCAGATGCAAAAGCAGCATCAGTAACTAAGAAAGCTGCCCTGCGTGATGCACCAGCTGCTTCTGCTATTGACAGTGCTTCAGACATTGCAGCATTGAAGGCAGCTTGGGATACAAGCGTACTTGGCGATAGCCCTTACGCATAAGGAGATAGACGGTGGCATTAACTAAAGTAAGAGCAGGGGGATACGCTACTGGCGGTATTATCCAAATCCAGCATACACAATTTACTGGTACGGCATCACCGTCTATCACAAATACTACAGACACTGCTTTAACCGACCTAACGGTATCAATTACACCTACTGCAACGTCTAGTAAAATATTACTACAGGCTCATGTGTTCTTTGAAGGCAGTATTTCTGATTACCAGTGGTCATGGATGTTCTTTAGGGATAGCACTGTGTTAAAAGCACCTGCGGGTAGTGGTCAAACGTCTGTTATTTCTTCTAGTTGCATTTCATTTTATGATGATGATAACGCATCTACCCCATCAACTGCGGTCTATCAGTATTTTGACACACCATCAACGACAAGTTCGGTAACTTATAAAGTAGGGGTTGTTACTACTGGTGGTAATGCTACTTTACACATAAATAAAAGTTCAACGGACGCTGGTTCTTCTGGATATGAACGTGGTATTTCATACATTAGCGCAACAGAGATAGCAGGATAATTAGATGCCATACATAGGTAAATCCCCATCAGTAGGAGTTCGCAATCGCTTTATATATCAAGCGACAGCAGGACAGACTAGCTTCTCTGGCAGTGACCAAGATGCAAAGGTACTGACCTATCAGGATAGCCTGTATATGGACGTGTACCAGAATGGTGTTCTACTCAAACCCGGTACAGACTATACAGCCACGACAGGTACAACAGTAGTCTTGGTCACAGGGACAAGCCTCAATGACGTAGTTGAGATGGTTATCTATGACACATTCTCTGTAGCAAACTCGTACACTAAGGCAGAGGCTGACACACGCTATCCCTTCAAGGGCAACAACAGCATCATCCGTTTGAATGGGCAGACCATCACGGCAGACATCACGATTGACAGCGATGAGAATGGCGTATCGGCTGGGCCTATCACACAGGACAATGCCACCGTCACTGTTAACGGATATTGGAGTATCGTATGACCAGCGTATTGAATGTAGATACTATTGCAGATAAGGCTGGCACTGGCCCTGTTGCACTGACTAAGCAAAGTGCGGCGAAGGCTTACAATACGTTCGATTTTGCTAATACAGCACAGCGTGATTCATTTAACGTGTCCACGACAACAGATAGAGGAACAGGCTCTTCTTACGCTAATCTGGTGAGTGCAATGGGAACCGCTACATACAACACTGTTAGTAGTTCAAGCCCTACGGCAATAGGTTCTATGACAACAACTAATTACAACAGAGCCGCTATTTCACAACCAGACACTGCTTCTAGGATTGCACACAATAGTTATACAACTTCAGGGACAGGAGCGCCGCAAGATGACCCTTACACTGCGGTGGTAGCACACGGAGACCTTGCATAATGGCTAGTATTCTTAAAGTAGACGCAATGCAGGGTGTAACCACCGCTGGCTCTATTAGCGTTACTGGCGAGGGCAACTCAACCACGACTAATCTTCAGCAGGGGTTGGCGAAGGCGTGGGTAAGTCTTAATGGAACTGGAACTATTGCGGTTCGGGGCAGCAATAACGTCACCAGTTTGTCAGACGGTGGTACTGGTGATGTAACGATAAATTTCACAAATGCTATGTCCGATGCAAACTATGCTTCTGTAGGGAACTGCGACACGAATAGTTCATATTCTGTTCAGTTTGTTTCTATGTTTAATAACCCTACTGGCAACACAGATGCCGCACCAACAACGACAGCGTTTCGTTTAGGCACCCGTGAATCTGGGGGTTCTGGTAGAGATGAGGACTATGTAATTGTTGCAACACATGGAGACCTAGCATAATGGCAAGCGAACTAAGAGTAAACACCCTGAAGGATGCCGCTGGGAACAACAGCGTGGGTATGGAGTATGTTGCCAATGGTAGTGCGAAGGCGTGGGTTGCACAATTAGACGGCGGTGCTACAGCCGGTGACAGTTTTAACTTTGCTAGTTTCACTGACAACGGGGATAATAACACCGCAACTTTTACGAACAATATGATTACAAATTATACAATCACCGTTGCCGCTGATGAACCTCAACCAACAGCAATAGACAGATTTGTGGGAGTTTTTGCTAGAAGTGCAAGTTCCTTCAAAATGAAAACTTTTACAAGCAGTGGCGGTGTTTCATCTGTTCCGCAGTGCGCCGCAGTTCACGGAGACCTCGCATGAGTAAAGCAGCACAATTAGCCGCGCTGATTGGTTCAGGTCAGGCGCAGGGTGATGAGAACCTTATTATTAATGGTGGGATGCAGGTGGCACAGCGGGGAACATCTCATTCCGATTTAAGCGGTTATGGTTTAGATAGATTTGCAGTAGGTTCATCTGATGATGCCGCAGTTACTGTATCACAAAGCACCACAGTTCCATCTGGTGAAGGTTTCAAAAACAGCATGAAATTTGATGTGACTACAGCAGACACATCAATAGGTGCGGCTCAATTCTACCAGTTTTTTCAGAAGATAGAGGGGCAGAATGTTGCTCATCTGATGTTTGGAACGAGTGATGCAAAATCAATAACATTATCTTTTTGGTGTCGTTCTAATAAAACAGGCACTTACAATGTCGTTTTTATGAACAATGCGGCAGACAGATTTAACCCCAATGATTTTACAATAAGTAGTGCTAACACTTGGGAAAAGAAAACAATTACAGTAACAGGTGACACATCAGGAACTTGGCTTACAACTAACGGCATTGGTTTGTATGTGATATGGAACCTTGCTTTAGGCAGTAACTTTGATGATGGTACGAATGGTACTTGGGGGTCTGGTGATTACGGCAGTGGTAATAACGTAAATTGGCTAGACAGTACAAGCAACGACTTTTACATCACAGGCGTCCAGCTTGAGGTTGGCGAACAGGCCACGCCGTTTAAACACCGTAGCTTTGGCGATGAGTTGGCTAGGTGTCAGCGGTATTTTAATGAAGTGATACCGTCAGGTGGATTGATGTATGCATATCATATTGCTGGCAATTCCAGTAGTAACAGAAGACAGCATCTTGCATATTCGACTCCAATGAGAGCTAATCCTACTGCTACATTTACAAGCGGTTCGGCTGGAAGTTTTGAGTCTGGAAAGCCAGCCCTTGCAAACACAAGCACTGTAGATACTCACATAAACATGAATTTGTCGGGTAACAGCGATAGTAACTATACTTGGCTTACTGCATTTGCACTGGACGCGGAGTTATAAATGAACATCACATCAGCACAATATAGCGCATCAAAAAACGCAGATGGAACAGTGGATGATGCTGAGTACAACATTAATGCCACGATTAATGGTGTTTTAATGAATGTGCCAAAAGACCCAGACAACCGCCACTACGCAGAAATTCTGCGTCAGGTAGCTGCTGGCGAACTAACCATTGCAGATGCTGACT
>Ga0213865_10001006_pt1 | contig 18613 bp, 11 predicted proteins | sample PICome_6_FD_160100 | JGI IMG/M metagenome (GOLD analysis project Ga0213865, IMG submission 160100) | Coastal seawater microbial communities near Pivers Island, North Carolina, United States - PICO282 | ecosystem: Environmental > Aquatic > Marine > Coastal | place: USA: North Carolina...
TTGACTTATGGCCAGCGCAGTAACTAACAATTTGAGAAAAACCCTTCTAGATAATTTTAAGTCTAGTGTTGATGGAGCGGATACCTACTACGTCGGGTTCGCAAAGGCAGAAGACTTTACCCCAGCAGCAGATATTTCTTCGAGGGCAGAACAATTTAAAGTCAGAAACGTGCTGCAATCCGTTAAGGTTTTGAGCAATTCTTCATTTGTCGTTCCGACTGTTACATGGACAAGCGGTACTGTGTATGAAGCGTATGACGATGTCAATTCTTCTCAGTCTAATTTCTATGTTTTGAATTCAAGTAACCAAGTGTTCGTCTGTATTGAACAGGGGAAGGATTCGCTTCACCAAGCGGTAAATTCTATCGTTGAACCGACCAGCACTAGCGTTACAACATTTAGGACTTCAGACGGATATAAGTGGAGATACCTGTATCAAATGTCTGCTTCTGCCCTAGAGAACTTTAAGACTTCTTCTTTTATGCCGGTCAAAACATTGGTTGATTCTGCTTCTGCTTTATCTATCCCCGAAGAAATTCAGCAAAGATTAGTACAAGATGCTTCAGTCGACGGTGAGATTTTAAGCGTTGTTATCGATAATGCTACAGGAACAGGATATACTTCAAGTTCTACAATCTCAATCACTGGTGGGGGCGACAGTGCTTCCTTTATTTTGACAGCAGACAGCGATGGAATCCAAAGGGTAGAAGTAGATTCAGACGGTTCTGGCGTCTACTTACACGGAACAGGATATACTCATGCAGCAACAATTGCTACAGATGGCACCGGTGCCGTTCTCAGACCTGTTCTATCTCCGCTCGGCGGTCTTGCTGCTGACCCAGTCGTTTCATTAAAGTCGAGATCTTTGATGCTACAAGTTGACGTCCAAGGGAATGAGTTGAACACGCTCGTTTCTGAAAATGATTTCAGGCAAGTGGTGCTTATAAAGAATCCAAAGAAATATAATTCAGATTCTGACTTCCTTGGAAATACAGGGAACTGTTTACATTACTTTGAGACTAGCCCCGCGACTGGGGACTTCTTAGAAGACGAAATCATCACAACCAATACGGGTTCCGCGACGGCAAAGGTATTCTATCACGACAGACCTGCCAATCGATTGTACTACTATCAAGATCAAGAAACAGGTTTCGATCAAATTTCAAACGGTAGTAACTGGAACAATGTGATCGGTGCTGCACGATCATTTCAGGTTTTATCGTTGGGTTTGCCTGACATGAACGTTTATTCCGGTGAAATTTTGTACCTAAATAATATTAGTTCCTCTATAACTAGAGAAGAAACTCAAACCGAAGACATTCGCATAGTAATTGAATTAGGATAAAAAATGGCGACTACATTTACTTCAACGACGCTCCCGAGCACTTACAGAGACGATTATAGCGATAGTGACAACTATCATCAGATTCTGTTCAACTCAGGTCGAGCACTACAAGCGCGCGAACTCACTCAACTTCAGACTCTTGTCTATGAAGAAATGGGTAGGTTTGGTCGCAATATTTTCAAAGAAGGCGCTGCAGTTTCTTCTGGTGGTACGGCGATTAACGCAGAGTATGATTGCGTTAAAATCGCTTCGATCACCGCCCCATCTGCGTTCTCGGATATCCCACTGGGTTCGATTTTCGAAGGTCTTACTTCTGGCATCAAGGCGAAAGTCCTTAGAGTAGAACCAATGGCGGGTGACTTTGTATCCGATACTCTCTACATTCAATATGTAGATAACAACGAGTCTGCAGTAACAGGATCGCCGGCAACTTTCCAAGACGGCGAAACCCTAGTTGGCGCTGGTGGATATCAACTTGTGACAGAAACCCCTAATGCTGCGGCACGTGGTGTACGTTTCGATGCATACGAAGGTGACTTCTTTGTTATGGGTCGTTTCGTTCATACGAATGCGCAATCAATTATTCTTTCGCCCTACACTAACACTGTTGATGCAGTTGTCGGTTTTAAGGTAGAGCAAGAAGTTATAACTGTCAATGATACACAAGACTTGTATGACAATACTGGCGCGACTCCAAACACAGCATCTCCTGGAGCGGATCGTTATAGAATCAGACTGACACTTACAACCCAAGATAAAGTAACAAGTGACGATATTTTTGTCTACATCGCACGAGTAGAAAACTCCACTATCGTCGATGAGATTCGTTCTTCGGATATCTACAGCAAAGTTGGAGACGCCCTAGCACTCAGAACAAATGAAGAGTCTGGTGATTATATCGTTAATCCGTTTACTGTTCATTTTGAAGATCAAGTTTCTGGTGATTCTAACCTAGACTTAATCGTATCCTCTGGAATCGCATATGTTAATGGATACCGTGTAGAAAATTCTTCTCCGATTAAGTTAAGCGTTCCGAAACCTCTTTCAACGGAAACAGTGATGAATGATGTCATTCCTGTTTCTTACGGTAATTATATTCTAGCAGATTCTTGCCGTGGACTTCCTGATTTAGATAATGCTCGATGTAGCATATTCGCTGGAGACGGTTCTTCATTGGGAACTGCCCACATTCGTGCCGTAGAAAAGGACGGTGCTTTTCACCGTATCTACCTTTTTGATATCGAACCAATCACAGGTATCTCTGGTGATTTAAATGATGCTCGTAGAATTGGTACTGATTTTAATACTGATTACTTCGGTATTGTTTTACAAGGTGATCAATTCGCGTTAAAGCAGACAACTGATAACGATTTGTTATTCCCGACTGCTAGACCACGTCCAGAGTCGTTCGCTGATATTACAATGACTGTACAAGGAAGACAATCACAAACAACAGACGGCACTGGTGCCCTTGCTATGACAACTTTGCCAGTTGGGCAAGCATACACAGATACTTCTCTTTGGATTGTTGCTGCTTCAGACCAATCGTTTCAAACGATTACAGTAACAACCTCGAACGGTGGACGCGATGCTCAGGTTTCAGGATTGACTCCAAGTAAAGCATATGAGATCTTGTACTACTATTCCAAGACTGCAACCCGTAAAGCAAAGACACTTACTTCTGCGACTGCGACAATTCCGTTGAGAAATGTTGGCGGCATTAAGTATTACTTACTCGATCATCCAGATATTTTCGAAGTTGATTCTGCGAGAAACTTGACAGATTCAGGTTTCGATATGCTGGGAAGGTTTACGCTAGATGACGGACAGCGCGACAATTTCTACGATAGAGGGCGTCTGGTCTTAAATGCTCAAGATTCTGCGCCGAACGAAATCTTTGTAAATTACAGATACTATGATCGTGGGGTCGGAGATTTTTACGACGCAACTTCTTACGCCCAAGACTTCGGTGAGATTCCAACGCACACGCTTCAAGATGGAACTGAGGTTCGTCTATTCGATTATCTAGATTTCCGCTCGGACAGAGATAGCGACGACACCTTCGACAATATCCATGAACTTCCGCGTAATGGAACGAACATCACCGCAGACGTCAGTTACTATTTACCGCGTGCAGATAAAGTTATTGTCACGCAAGAAGGCGATATTCAAGTATTGATGGGTCAACAGGCAGAAATTCCGCAGTACAAACCAACACCAGATAATGCATTAGAACTTTATAAAGTTTTGATGAATGCTAATACCATTGATACAGAAGACTTACAGATTACTCCAATTGATCATAAGCGTTATACAATGGCGGATATCGGTAAGATTGAAGCGAAACTAGACAGATTGGAAGAATATACTACGCTCTCTCTTTTAGAACTTGAGCAACGTATGCGCGTTTCATTAGATAGCGACGGCAACGAAAGGATCTCTAGCGGTTCTGTTGTTGAAGATCTAAACGATCAAACTGGCGCTGATACTCGTCACCCAGATTACTCTGCTTCAATCGATCCAGAAAGTCGTTTGATTCGTCCTTCTGCAGATGAAGATAACGTGCGTTTAGTCTGGGATTCTGCATTAAACCCTGCTGCAAACAACATCACTAAGCAAGGTGATCAAATTTATCTTAATTACTCAGAGGCATCTTGGAAAGCACAAACTCTTGCCTCGAGATCAGTCAATGTGAACCCGTTCGGTATTGTCGACAACGTAGGCACCTTGAAACTCTCTCCTTCTTCAGACGAATGGAAAGAATGTAAAGAAGAAGCAGAGTCCGCGATTGCTGGTTCAAGCAAGCTTGATCGTCGACAGGCGTTTCTCTGGAACAACTGGATGTGGAACTGGATTGGTAGAAAGTCTGAAGACAATCAGTTTGATTATAATTCAAGACCGAAAAGTGCAGGCGAAGCAAGAAGAAGGCGTGATCTTTTCCAAAGAGAAAAATATAGTTCGTCGTTCAGTTCTGTACCAACAGAAACATCAACCGGAAAATATGTTTCCCGAGTCGTTTCTTCAGACACCTTACGTTCAGTCGTTAACGGCAGGATTGTAGACCTTGCTCTTATCCCTTGGATGCGATCTAGAAAGGTTTATTTCCACGCAAAGGGTTTGAAACCAAGAACTAAGTTCACACCATTCTTTGATGGACAAGATGTATCAGATTGGTGCCGTACTGAGTCGACATTCCGTCGCTGGTCGGATCGTCAAGATGATATCGGAAATTTGTTCCGTAACAGTACTGTGACTGCTCACCCAGATGGTACGACCGAATTGACTTCAGACGATAACGGCGAAGTAATCGGTTCATTCTTTATTCCAAATATCAAACCTGTATATTATGTGACTCGCTACGGTAAGCGAAAGCAAAAGAAAGCGGTTTACAGAAGATTCCGCACTGGTGTCCGTGAATTCAAACTGCTTGATATCAATGAGAATAATTGGTCAGAAGCGAACAGTAAATGTTTTGCTTACTATACAGCACTTGGTGCGTTCTCCAAGAGATATAACAATTGCCTTTCTACTCGTGCTCATCAAGCAATTACTCCGTGGAGTTACATTAACTCTCGTGTTGGGGTTTATACTCCACAAGAGATGACTTCTGTTTTGAATCAGGTCTCAGAATCAGGTGTCGGCGTTATTGATCCGCAGTTATCTGGTAGATATGGTCCAGCAACGACTCCATTGTCTGTGGCGGCACTTTCAGGTCTAGATGCCTCGGGTCAAATGTCTCAGGTCTTATCTGATTACATTAGCGTGAATACTAATCAATTCGCTGGTGGTAATTTAAATCCGTTGTCGATTCCACAAAATCCAATGGCGCAGACGTTCTATGTCGACAATCAGTTTGGCGTAGTTATGACTAAGATCAGTCTATTCTTCAGATCTAAAGATTCTGGTAATCTTCCGATCTCAGTTCATATTCGCCCAGTAGAAAACGGCAAACCATCTACGACCACAATTGTTCCTGATTCTCATGTATTCTTGAATCCGAGCGAAGTAACTGCTATCGGTTCTGATCCACAATTATCGGATATCCAGTCTTCGCCGACCGACTTCTCGTTCGAAGAACCAATCTTCTTACAACCTTGGACTGAGTATGCTATTGTTGTTTCTACTCAATCTACAGAATACGAATTGTTTAGTGCTAAGACTAAAGAGACAGTATTGGGTTCAGGTTCAAGGACAATCACCACGCAACCTGCTCCTGGATCTCTTTTCTTGCCGCAAAACGGTGTTATGTGGTTGGAGTCTAAAGACCAAGATCTAATGTTTACGCTGGGGCGTGCTCAATTTGACATTGGCGGCGGAAGTTTAATTCTTAGAAACGCTAGACTACCAGCAACATCACTTTCAGATAATCCAATTCGTACAAATTCGGGTTCTTCTATCATATATGTTTCTCAAAACGGTCACGGTCTTGAGGTCGGCGACCAAGCATATCTTGATAGTTGTGGGGTTGACATTAATGGAATCCCACTAGCAAGCATTAATGGTGCACACACTGTTGTTGCTGCAGACCTTAATGGTTACCAAATTGATGTTGTTGACGCGGCGACAGAAACCGGTTATGGCGGCGGCGACAATATTCTTGCGAGGAAGAACAAGGTGTTCTCTGTCGCAAATACATATGTTGAGTCAATTATTCCAAACTTTACATCTATCGATATGTCTGCTAAGTTCACCTCTGGAAAATATATCTCTGGATCTTCTAGTCGTTTCGATCAAGACGCACAGTATATTCGTGTAACTCCTCAGCAGAATATCGATTTCGCCAATCCAAAGGCGATCTATAATCAGAGTGCTGAAGACTCTGATCTTGGACCAGGAATCTACTCCTCATATATTAAAGTTGACTTGAAGACTTCAAACGATTATGTTTCCCCGATTATTGATTTGCAGCGTGCTTCTTTAATCTTGGCAGGGTTTAATATGGACAACCCAGATATCACACCAAGTCTCTATTCCGTTTCTGAAGAAGAACCATATGGCGCGACTGGTGGATGTCGACATATCTCGACGCCAGTCACTCTTGCAGAACCAGCGGTTGGGATTGAGTCGAGGGTTAAGGTCAATCTTCCGGATGGCGCTGGATTGCAATTCTGGTACAGGACTGCTTCTTCCGATCAAAATATTAATGATCAGCGTTGGGTTATGCAAAATATTGAAAACGAGATACCGAACGACAATGATCAGACATTTAGAGAGGCAAGGTTCCTTGCTGGTGGTCAAGGCGGAAACCTGAAACCATTTAACCAAGTTCAAACCAAGGTTGTGTTGACTGGTACGAATTCTGCTCCAATGCTTGCGGGAATCGAATCAAACTACCACGCACATTAATTATGAATAGATATGTACCGGTGAAAGGTTACTCGGGTCTCGTTAGAGATACAGAAACAAATGCTATCATTAACACTGATAGATCTGCTATCCAACGTGCCCGAGAGCAAAAAGAAATGCGAAAGTTGAAAAGGGAAGAAGAAAGGCAATTGCGACAAAAAGTAGATTCTCTTGAATCTGATATGTCTGAAATAAAACATATGTTAAAAGATCTTATAGATAGAACTAACGGAAACACGGAATAATCTAATGGCACGTTACGAAGAACTCATATTTGATCAAGGATCTGACATAATCGTCCAATTAGAATTGATCAATGAAGACAAAAGTAAAAAAGATCTCACGGGTTATTCTGCTGCTGCTAAGATGGCACCTAATTATGCTGCAAGCGACTCCGATAAAATTTCGTTTGCGGCGACGATCTCAGAACCGAGGACAGAAGGAATCCTTCAACTTTCTTTGTCTAATGTTCAAACAGATGCGTTGAACGCAAAAAGAAAATATGTTTATGATGTAGAAATTTCGTATATTGATAGTGATTCGAATACGATAGTTGAGCGAGTATTAGAAGGATTGATAAAGGTTACACCTTCAGTTACACGTTAAATTGATACATTGAAATTATTTAATTAAAGACGTTGCTATAAAAGCAACTTGTGAGGAATATAATGATTAAAAAGACTATTGTCGACAAAATAGTCGTCGGCACTCCAATTGGGAAATCTGTACCGGTTGGGTTTGATTCAAGCGATGTGATCAGTATTGTCGACTCAGACTATATTCAATTGAGGCAAGTTGACCTTCAGCGTGATTCCAGTTTTGTAACAGATATTGTAGATTCTGATTATATTCGGTTGAGGCAAGTTGACCTTCAGCGTGATTCCAGTTTTGTAACAGATATTGTCGACTCAGACTATATTCAATTGAGGGAAACACCGCAAGACTTCGCATACTCTTCACTGACAGGTGCACCAACTGCACTCAGTTCATTTACTAACGATACCAACTTTATTACTTCGGCGGTATTTGATTCCCCGATAACTTTAGACGACCTTGAAACAACAGGAACTTCAGTTATCTTCAATAATCTGCCCACAACAGATCCATTAAACTCAGGGCAATTGTGGAGAGATTCTTCTATGGGAAGCGTGCTTCGCGTTTCTACTGGCATTCCAATTACTATCGATGTTCTTGCACTATAGCGCGTTTTATTGGTATAAATACTGGCATCTGATAATAATATTAGACTCCCAATATAGTATAGGAGAAAAAGAAAGATGTCTGATTCTGATGTAAAGGTTACTGACTTACCAGCGTTGTCTTCGGCCGATAGTGCTGATGTTCTCATCATCGTTGATGTTGATGCTGATGTTACAAAAAAAATAACAACACAAGATTTGCTAGCAGGACTTTCCGGTGGCGGCGGTGGCGTAGATTCTGCCACAGTTTTGAGTATTGTGACCAGCGCAGATCTAGACATGAATGGCAATCGAGTCCTTTTCGGTAATGTTTATTCTAATGAAGTCGATTTGCCTAGTGCTTCTTCATACCACGGTATGTTCGCTCACGTTCATTCTACCGGAGCGGCATACTTTGCTCATGCTGGAAATTGGATCAAACTAGCGAATGAATCTAGCGTCCCAACTTCTCTTACTGATTTAAGTATTTCTGATGGTACTACTGGGCAGGTTCTTACAACAGATGGTCTCGGGGCATTTTCGTTTACCACTATAGACGTTCCGACTTCCCTTACTGATTTAAGTATTTCTGATGGTACTACCGGACAGGTTCTCACGACAGATGGTCTTGGGGCATTTTCGTTTACCACTATATCTACCGGTTCTGTGCTTACGAATATCGCAGACTCGGCGGACGGCGTTGTTGTGTCAGGTCCATTAAAAATTGGTGATATGGTTATCACTTCTGATGGAGATCCTGCTGGAAATACAGTAATGCGTTCCGATAGTAGTGGTAATCTCGGTATCGCTGTTCCTGATGCATCACCAATTGCTTCACAACTTGAAGTGAGGGGAACCGGTGTAACAACAACACATTTAGAAACAACTCAAACTGTGGTCTTCAATAATCTTCCATCTTCTGATCCTGTGGTTGCAGGTCAATTGTGGAATGATGCCGGTACTTTGAAAATTTCGGCAGGTTAACCAACGCTCTAATAGGGGATTAAAAAATGTCGACGATATTTTTAAAAATTAGAGGACAAAGTGGGTTTGCCGTTTCTTCGAATACAGGATTTAATTTAAATTATATAGAAGATTTCTCGCTGCCTACATTTTCCGGTATCCTATATGCAGGAGACAATAAATCTTTCGTGGGCAGTTTTGATTCTAGAACAGTAAATCTTGCTGCTGTCCTAAGCGATTATTCTATAAAAACAGATGTCGTTCAGTGGTCTCAGGTTTCGGGTGCCACTGGATCGTTTAGTTATACGGATAAATTACAGACTTCTTTCACGACCGCAGCAGTCAATACAGTAAATGTTGTTCTGAGGGTAACAATTACCAGAACAACTGTTGGCGGCGTTATCGTAGTTTCGGACGATCTACAGATCGATTCAGTACCAACCGATATTACTAGTAATATCGCAATATCTAACAATAATGTGATTAATACAGATCATAATTATTTCAACGCAAGTTGGATTGGGTCTAACGATCAAAGTTCTGAAGGGGTGACAGACGTAATTTATTGGCGTGTTCCAAAAAAGAATGGTGGGTTACTCGAGAGGGGAACAGCAGATTATATCGGTTATAAAATTCAGAAGTTTAACGAAACATTCGGTCAGTGGTATGATGTCCAAACAGGTGCCGCAGAAACTGATATCGGTACTTACACAATCACCGATTTAACCGGAACTTACAGATATATTCCGATATGGAGCAGTTCCGGTAGAAAAATAATCGGCAATAGCACTAAGTTTCTTAAACCAACTTTATCCGGTGTGAATAAATTTGGTTACGGCATATTCGAATTTGTAAAACCTAATTTTACGCTTAACAATATTGGCGTAGATAATCTGTCTGCGACCAGATCCGCAACCACCATCGAAAATATTTTTGCGACCGAAACAGCAAATCCGAAATTAATATCTTCTTTGAGCGCCTCAGCATCATTTCAAAGATCCCTATCTACGATTACAGATATTCTAGATACTGATACGCTTTCATCTAACACGTTCGATAATAAACTAACAACTCATTCGCTCAATGTTACAAGGATTTATGGTGCCTCGATCGTTGAGCTCGGAAACTAAGAGGAAATTTAAGTGAATAATATAAACAAAGGTTTCGTAAAAATTGAAAAATTTGAAGCGATTCAAGATGAAAATGGCAATTGGGTTCCTGTAGGGGACGTTCTAGAAACCGTAGAAGAACAAAATGCGCTGTCTACGGTTCTGCTTCAAAGGATGTCTCGAATAGATAATGACAGAGCAGGTGCCTTTATGGGAGCCAATACTTCTAATTTCAATAGTTCTGGTGGCGACTTAACTTATCCAGGAACTCAATATCCGCAAATTTTTATCAGCGAATTCCCGACAGCGGCACCTGGATCTCTTCCAGGTTATCGCTCGAATAGTAACGCAACCACCGCACCATTGGCACCGAACCGAAATGGTTTCGGTTTGTATATCGGTTCCTTTAGAAGTTTGGATTACGATGATAGAGATTCTGACGAAAGCAAGACTGTGTTGGTAATAAGACATAGGTTTGACCCTGATCTATCAAGAGAAAGGTCAATAAAGGCGATCGGACTCTCTAATATCACATCCCTCAATCTCGGAGCTCCGTTCACACAAACCAGTTCTCAAATCGTTGATGTTACCTATACGATAGAGATTGATTTGTCCAATCTGCAGAATCCAGTGTTCTCGAGAAGGGAAAAGATGCAGAGAAAACAGTTGTCGTATCCTGCGGGTTATTATAACAACGATCGACTTATTCCGATATACACAGTTTTACTTCCACAGTCTAATATGGTAGGAGGTTGTGTTCAAGGTATACATCAAGACATGATAAGCGGGCAGCAAATCAATGGTAGTGATTTGATTCCTTCGTTTTCCCAATCGCCACTTACGGGTGGGGCGTTTATAGATCCAAATGGATACGTGTCTAACAACGTGATAAATCAACTCGACGGTGTTTATGGTCTCGATAATTCAACGATAGATTACACGAACGCGACGCAAAAACCTGGAATGCTTCTCGGTTCTGTCGTAGCTACGCAAGACGTTGCATATGAAAAAAGTCTTCACGAATGGCACAGTTCTAAGGGGTCAACATCAAGAATAACTAGCGCCACAGAAATGCGTGCGTTTCATTCTCTAAAGAGTATTAATGATTCTTCCTCCGGTTCAGCAATTCAAAATACTTTCCCGAGAACTCAAGCAAGTACACTGCCGTATCAAGATGTAGATGCCCTTGCTACTAGTACCGGTACTATTAGAATCGCTGATTCAGATGTCTCCGGTGGTTCTAGTTGGACTGCTAATGAAGACGGCCTTGCGAAGAAATATCGTATCAATATCACAACAGGTGGTGCAACGGGGGTTGCAGAATATACTGTTGAAAGAAGAAACTGGGCGGGATCAGCAGGAAATAATCACTATCCAAGGGTTTCGCCACTTCTCTATTCGAACTATCAGAATAGCAGCACTAGCGATTCAGACGGTAGAGGAAAGCGCGTTGTGCCATTTGCGAATGATGAATCACAAGATTATCATGGACAAAACCCAAAGTTGGCATGGGCAGGCAGCAATGGAAATTTCAACGATAATATTTTGACAGCAAGGAAAATGTACAAGTATCCTGAATTTATCACTTATGATAGAACAGGATTCACGGTACTGCACATGAACCGACCTGGAAAGAACTTCGATACTAATTTCTCAGATATCTGTCAACTAGTTGTACATACTAATGCTGCGAAAGACATATATGTCGCCGACAAGGGCACCGGTCTTTGGAAAGTCGAAAGAACTGTTGGTCAGAGCGAAAGCGAATCAACCGTAACTAGACTGACTGCTTCTAACGCATCAGACGATACCGTTTGTCGTGGCGTTCAGGTTAAAAACGACGGTCAAATTTGGGCGATCTTCGGAGAAGAAATGTGTTCTTCTTCTGACGGTGGTTCGACTTGGACAGTATATAATGAATCTACAGGAACTCAGTTTAAACTAGGAAACATTCTCGACACATCAAGCGGTACTTCTACCCCTGAAAGGATCGGCGGTTTCACGATGGACAGATATCATTCCGAAGATAGATTCTTTATTCCAGTGAAAGGTGCTACTGAACTCGGACATAGCGATTACACTTACTATTATTACTGGTGGTCGCGTGCTGGTTCTGCTTCCGGTACTTCTGATGAACTCTATTCTTCTGGTGGTCTAAATTATTGTTACCCAAACCTCAACCTTAGATCAGGTGATGATGCTGTATGGTGTTCAAAAGGCGGTTTATTTTATGCGTTGCCGACGTCGCAATCCTCATATATGCAAGTTGGTACATTTAGATCCACCACGTGGTATAGACAAGGATACGCTTGGAGTTCTACATTCAAGACGCCAGCATTCGGATACAAAGCGCATTGGTGGCAAGATGAAACCGGCGAAGAATATGTTCTTGGATCATCATATACTGGAACAAACACGCCAGCGGTAGCGGTTAGGTCTGATCGGTTCGATTCTGCCGATAACACAGTCAACTATAGTTTCTTCGGTGGGAGTCTGAGCGGAACATCAAACAACCCACACGAAGCGAAAAGAATGTCAGATGGTTATTTTTCTGGTGACGGAGATCGGTTCTTTGGAACGACAAATGGGACATCGTTTAACATGCTTGGATTGATCGAACCTGGAACTTCTATCATTAGTCCATCTATCGGGACATATATGGCAATGAGTCTCACAGGTTCTATAACTGATAGTGCCGGTTCCCCGAAAATTGGAGACTGGACTACTTATGGTTGGAACGGTTCTTCTTGGGTCGAAGGTTCAACAACGCCGAAAGTAACACACTCTTCAAGAGATTCATTAATCGATGGTCTCACTGTTAAGTTCGATGGAGCAGATCCAGCAAGTTGGGTTTCGACAGAATACTTCGATACATATGCATATAATGGTATCCTAAAAGATAACGCCACTTCGTTTTCTATAGATCTGAAGCAGTCTTACCTAGACGTCGACACTACAACTGATTTTGAATCTACAGTTCCGACGCACACTGCGAGCACAGTTACTGAACCGGTATATCTTGGAATTGCGCAATCGCCAGCAAGCCTTACATCACAAAAAATAACTGTGTGGGCAGAACAAGGAAATTGGTCGGCGGTGCAAGCAGATGACAATATTTCTTACGGAATAATGATGAGGTCGGAACAAGAGATGCAAGGTGATCTCTCAATCACCTTTAAACTTGCTGAGATGAATTTATATTCATCTCAACCACAAGGCGCGAGAATCGGTCTGACGAATTTACATACTAGTCCGGAAACCAATTATCAATCAAACCATCACAGTGATTGGATGTGGTTAAAGTATGGTGGTAGACCGAATACAACAGATAGTGCCAGAGACCTTACGCTCTTATTCCATCAAGGATCAGGTAACGGTACTCTTCAATCTACTGTTCAATTGACAGACTACGATCCGAGTGATGTCTTCAAAATAGAAAGATCTAGCGGGAATGTAGTTTGGTACAGAAATAATGTTGCTGTCCACACATCTAGTATTGTAGGAGATAATGAAAAGGTCAACTTCTTCTTGACAAAAGATGAGTATGGGGGAGGTAATGCAATCTTGCAAGACATTACAGCAACCTATATTGATTCAGATGGACCTTGTGTGACCGTCGGAAACGGAACAACAACCGGTGCTTCGAATGCAGACTTCAGAAAGGTTGTAGAAAACACAACATTCCGCGATGATTATAATGAAATCTTTATCGATGGGGTTCCTGCTACAATCAACTATGACTATTCTTTACCGGCGGCAGGGGAATGTACAATTCTTCCACACTCTGGAAAGATCAGGTTCGACCCGTCGGATGCTGGTGCGACAATTACCGGCACAATTGGATATCTCAAGAAGTTCTAATCGAACTTATGATAAATTCAAGGGAGACTTCGGTCTCCCTTTTTTTGCTTATAAATAACTGCATATTGGACGAAAACCTGAATAGATAATAGTATGCATAATAATTTTATTGACAAAAAACGAAGGTATATAAATCTTCGGGATGCAAAGGTTGAGGGTGTTCTCCCAGAACACTTCGACACATCGTATCCAAAATTTATTTCTCTGCTTGAGAAGTATTATGATTTTGTAGACTCAGATCATTCTACAGAATTGCTTTCCCACCTATTTGCTGCAAGAGATGTTAATGAAACAGACATCACTCTTCTCTCTTATATCGAAGACGAGTTACTATTAGGTGAAGCATATTTTGAAGGGTTCGGAGAAACGGAATCTCAAAAAAGGGCAGCTGCAAACTTTTCAAATATTTTGTTCCGATCAAAGGGAACCAAATTTGCGATCGAATGGTTCTTTCGATCCTTTTATGGATTAGACGCTGAAGTAGTATATCCTAAAGAAAATATATTTAATGTCGGCGATACAGATTCTAGAATTGGTCCAGAGTCACTAAGGTATATCACTGACGACAAACTCTATCAAACGTTTGCCCTTTTGGTTCGTGTCGGTATACCGATATCGAAATGGAAAGATATTTTTAAATTGTTTGCTCATCCTGCAGGAATGTATCTTGGCGCAGAAGTATTAGTTGATGATGATGTCGTCCTTGGTGTGAATACATTAATGGATGCCTTGTCAGTTCAACAGTATGCGACACCAGAATATTCGATAACAGTTTCCCCTTCTGACTCTGCCAGAGAGGGTACAGAATTTACTCTAAATGTTACTGGAACGGACGTTCCGAATGGTGTAAGTGCATTATACTATTATGTTGAACACGTGTCAACAAATGATTCAGATTTTGCCACACCTCCACCAGATTCTTCGACGGCATCATATCTGGCAATTGACAGTTCCGTGGGTTCATTTACAATCGCATCTAAAATCGATACTAACGAGGCAGAAGGACAAGAATCGTTTTTAGTTAAACTGAAAGACGATGAGGATAGAGAAAAGGCATCGACAATTATTCGTTTGAACGATGTGATCTCTTCCTATACCTTAACTCCAAACCCAACAACGGCGATTGAGGGACAAGTCCAAACATTTAATGTACAGGGAACAGATGTGCCCAATGGTGGCAACACAACCCTATTCTATTATGTGAGTCACGGTACAACTAATGATTCAGACTTTACAGTTGTGCCGCCAACTTCTTCCAGCGCCCAAGCATTTTCTATTAATGGCGATAGTGGTTCATTTACGCTGCAAACTATCGTCGACCCAGTAGTCAAAGGAACTGCAGAAAATTTCACGGTTGGAATACAAACTGAACCGAATGGTGGAATCGTTAAGGATACCGTTTTGGTCGATATCCAAGAAACTGCTCCAACATTTGATGTGACCGTTAATGATATTGTTGAAGGCGAAGACATTGTTGTCAACCTAAGCGTTGATTCTTCTACTGTTGGCCAACCTGTTTCTTGGAGTGTCGATTCCGATTCAAGATTCGCAAGCACCTCGGGTTCATTTACAATCGCTTCGGTAAGTCAAAACTACACATTATCCGGAACATCAGTCTCGAGCGCATTCGAAGGGTCGTTGAACAAAACATTGTCAGTCACTACAGATAAACTTTATCTTGGCGGCACGGTTCCCTTTACGGACAGCGATACCTTTGCGATCACTGACGCTCCGGCAGTTTACAGCATAACACCTTCGCCTAGTATCGGAAATGAGGGGTCTACCACAACATTTAATATCGGCGGCACAAATATCCCCGATGTTCCGGTCGACTTCTATATTGAACACGGTACGACGAATAATACAGACTTCAGTGTAACACCACCGCTAGTGGGTTCGAAACAATCCGTGACTATTAGTGGCGGAACAGGATCTGCAACACTCACATTTTCATCTAACGGTGACTTGACCGAAGAAGAATTTACAGTTATAGTTGAAGAAAATGCACTCATCGTCGCGCAACTCGAGTATTCGATACTCGGAACTTTATCATATACAGTTACTCCTTCATCGACCAGTATCGACGAGTCGACCGCACTATCAACCACATTCTCAACAACAGATTCTGACGGCGTATACTACTATTATGTGAGTGGTACTGGAATTACTTCTGACGACTTTATATCCGGATATGCCTCGCAGACATCACGACAATCGTTCACTGTGTCGGGCGGAACAGGTCTAATCTCGTTAAGTCTTAATGCCGATAAAAATCGTGAAGGAAACGAATCGTTCATTATTAATGTATCAAAAACACTATCAGGGGCGGTAATATCCCAGTCGCCTTCAGTCACAATTGATGATACTTCAGTCCCAACATATAGCGTATCGTCAGGCAACAGCACTGAAGGTTCGACACACACTGTAATCATCACACCGGACGGCAATTCAACAGAGGATCTTCACGTGGAGATTACCGGTGCGGGGGTTGTTGGTCGTTTCCCTGTAACAGATCAAACAGTTTCGGTTAGTCACACATCGGCATTTACTCCAGTATACTTCTCAACAACATTCGATAGTGCATACAATGGTCCACAGACCGGAACCGTAACAGCACGATTCGACAGTGCCTCAGGGGATATTGTAGGAACGGATACATTCACTTTAAACGATGCAGCATTAAGTGCGACACTAGTGACAGACCTGACGAACGATTCAGCGAATGAAGGCGATACAATCAACTTTACTTTCTCAGGAACTAATATTGAAGACAAGAATTATTCCTATAGACCGGTGAATGTATATCCGGTAGAAACCGATCAACCTATCGCACAAGGAACGTCTTTTATCTACTTAAAGAATACCGCCAACCTTGCGATCGGTATGGAGAGTAATTTCTCCGATGTTCCTGGGACAATTACTTCTGTTGTATCTTCCGGCGTTCAGATGAGTCAATTCGTACCGCTCACGACTATTCCTAGCGGTACGCAATTCCATTTTTCTGCTCAAGGTAATTTTGATGATTTCCAGACTGGGTGGCCGGCAACCGGAGCATTTACAACATCTTCAAATAGCGGAACATTCGAAGTTAGAGTGGCAGAAAACTCAGACATTAATGATGAGTCGTACACGTTCGGCGTCTATGATTCTCACAATGCTTCTGGGTTCGGAACGGATTTGGCGTTGAGGACAGTTTCAATCAATGACACAACAACCGGTGCACTGGCACAGTTTTCGAATAAAATTACACCTATCGATAGAACCGACTCAACTGCAACCGTGACTGCTACAGTTGAATTGAAATCTAATGGACAAATATATGTTTCTAATCCAATAAGTTCGGGAACATACCTTCTCGGCACGTGGTTAAATCCAACTACTTCTTTGCCTGCATCTGCTGGTGATTATCGTGTCAGGGCAACAAAAACAAATGAAAGCGGAAGTCCAGTATTCTCCGGAAGTTGGGGAACAGCATTATCATTAGGTAGTGATAGAAGTTGGGCGATCACTGTTACACACCCGAACGGGATTGCTTCTTGTGATGTTTCGATTGAAGTCTATGAATATTCTAATCCTACTAATTCTGATACATGGAACTTCGACTTCTCAGCGGAAGAACTCTACACCGATGATGGTGGCGATCTAGAATAAATATATAATTGAAAAGGAATATAATATGAAATCAGGAAAGGTATGGGGTACAACCCAATTGATCGAAAACAACAGTTCGCTAGAATTTCATCGTATCGAATTTAAATCTAATCATTGTTGCTCAGAGCATTATCACAAAACAAAGTGGAACGGATTCTTTGTTGAATCCGGCGTCTTAATGGTAAAGACGTGGCAAGAAGAACCAACCGAAACAAGAAAGAATATGCTCTGCGATCAAACAGTACTGCGTGCTGGAGATTACTATAAAGTCGAACCTCTAAAGTGGCACCAGTTCGTTGGTGTCGAGGACGGTGTTGCGTTCGAACTTTACTGGTCTGAGTTTTCTGGTGACGATATTGTACGAAGAACAACGGGGCAGAAAATTGACTGATCAAGATAAGAAAAACATCAAGGACGATTACGAAACATCTCGTGACACATACCTTGAGTTAATGGAAAGTGGAAAGCGCGGTCTTGATCTTATGATGGAAGTTGCACGCGAGAGCGAGCACCCAAGAGCATTTGAAGTTCTTTCCGGTATGATTAAGAATGTTGCAGACGTGACCGACAAATTAATGGACTTGAATAAGAAAAATAAAGAAATTTCTCAAGACCCTAAAAAAGATGATGAAGCGAAAGCAATTACCAATAATAATGTTTTCATTGGAAGCACAACCGATCTTCAGCGATTGCTTCATCAGACAGATGAAAAGGTGATCGAAGTTGATTCTCAAGACGAATGACAGTTATCTCGGCAACCCCAATGTAAAGAAAGATGGGGTACAGCAGCAGTGGACTGAACATCAGGTAAAGGAATATGCCAAATGCCTGAGTGATCCTGCATATTTTGCACGAACATATGTTAAGATTATATCTCTAGATAGAGGACTCGTCAACTTTGACCTGTATCCTTATCAGGAAAAGATGTTCGAACACTTCAACGATAACAGATTCAATATCGTTTTGGCGTGCCGACAGAGCGGGAAGAGTATTTCATCGGTTGTGTATCTCTTATGGTATGCTATTTTTAACCCCGAGAAGACAATTGCAGTATTAGCAAACAAGGGTGCTACTGCAAGAGAGATGCTCGCGCGGGTTACTCTCGCGCTCGAGAACCTCCCCTTCTTCCTACAGCCAGGGTGTCGTGCACTCAACAAAGG
>Ga0213865_10001008_pt1 | contig 18601 bp, 13 predicted proteins | sample PICome_6_FD_160100 | JGI IMG/M metagenome (GOLD analysis project Ga0213865, IMG submission 160100) | Coastal seawater microbial communities near Pivers Island, North Carolina, United States - PICO282 | ecosystem: Environmental > Aquatic > Marine > Coastal | place: USA: North Carolina...
ATGACATTAATAATATCCAATTACGCCAAGAGGCAATTAAAGAATTGGCTAAACTTTCAGAATGGAGACAACACTACACAGGAATTGCTCAAGGTGTTTTAGTTGAATATTCTGCAGGTGATATTATTAAATGGTTAAAAAATTACAGGCCTTTTTTAAATAGGGTTCATTTTTGGTTACCGATATCATTTAGTGTTCTGTCAGTGCTAGTTTTATGTTTAGTTGTTCTGGAAATAGCACCTATTGAATTTGCAGGTTACGGGTTGCTAATTGGATTGGGAATAACTGGTCGTTACCTAAAGAAAATTAACAATCTAGCTCAAAATACTGAACGAACAAAGAATACCTTTAAACAATATGCACTACTGTTAGATCAAATTGAAAATTTTGATTTTCAATCTGACTTGCTTAAAAAGCAACAAAATAGAATTAAGGTTGATGAACTTAACGCATCTGCAATCTTTACAAAGTTTACCAAATCCTTGGATCTATTAGATAATAGAAATAATTTCATTTCTGCGATTTTTGGTAATGGTTATTTGCTTTGGGATATTAAGCAAAGTTACCATGTAGAGCAATGGATAGCTGAATATTCAAGCAAGGTCGAGGATTGGTTTGATGTTGTTATCTTTTTTGATGCATATAACAGTTTAGGCACATATGCTTTTAATCACCAGGAATTTGTATATCCAACTATAACTAATAATTCAACCACCATTTATTCAAAGTCTTTGGGACATCCTTTACTACAACCTGAGAAAAGGATAGATAGTGATTTAGAACTATTAAAGGAACAGTTCTTTATTGTTACTGGAGCCAATATGGCTGGTAAAAGCACATTTTTGAGAACAGTAGGTCTTCATATTGTAATGGCAAATGTGGGTCTACCTGTATGTGCGGAAAAGTCTAACTATAAACCTATTAAGTTAGTTACGAGTATGCGCACAACCGATTCATTAAAAGATGACAGCTCGTACTTTTTTAGTGAATTAAAACGGTTAAAATTTATCGTAGATACAATTGAGAACGATTCCGATTACTTTGTAATTTTAGATGAGATTTTAAAAGGAACCAATAGCACAGACAAGGCACTTGGTTCAAAAAAGTTTGTTGAACGTTTGGTTAAACTTAAGGCTACCGGAATAATTGCTACACACGATTTAAGTCTAACAGAAATAGAAACGGAGATCGAACCAATTAAAAATTACTTCTTTGATGCTCAGATTATAGATGACGAATTACACTTTGATTATAAACTTAAAAAAGGCGTTTGCCAAAACATGAATGCAAGCTTTTTACTTAAAAAAATGGAAATATTGTAAATAAAAAACCCTCACTAAAATAGTAAGGGTCTTGAATAATTTATAGTTATTTCTTAAGCCTGAAAAGGCTCAATAGAAACATAAGACTTATTGTCTTTCTTTTTAGTAAACTGTACTATACCATCAACTTTAGCATGTAAAGTATGGTCTTTTCCTTGGTATACGTTTTCACCCGGATGGTGCGTGTTACCTCTTTGTCTTACGAGGATATTTCCTGCAACGGCAGCTTGTCCACCAAAAATCTTAACACCTAATCGTTTCGATTCTGATTCTCTACCGTTTTTAGAACTACCAACTCCTTTTTTATGTGCCATTTTATTCTAGTTTTAATATTAACTTAACGCTGCAATTAAATCAGCCTTTTTCATTGAAGAAATACCTGAAATACCCTTAGCTTTGGCCAAGTCTTTTAATTGAGCAACTGTCATTTTACTCAAATCTTGAGTTGCTTCTTCCTTAACCTTAACTTTTGGTTCTACTTTCTTTACCTCTTTTTTTGGAGCGGCTTTCTTAGCACCTGAAGCTGTAATACCTTCAATAACAATTTCTGTTAATGATTGTCTGTGGCCATTTTTAACTCGGTAACCTTTACGTCTTTTCTTTTTGAAAACGATTACCTTATCACCTTTAAGGTGCTTTAAGACTTTTGCACTTACTTGTGCACCGTCTATAGCTGGGGCGCCTAAAGTAACATCGTTACCGTTTCCTATTAAAAGAACATTATCGAAAGAAACTTTCTTACCTTCTTCTGTAGATAAACGATTAACAAAAACTTTTTGGTCTTTTTCAACTTTGAATTGATGCCCTGCTATCTCTACAATTGCGTACATAGCGTAACGTTTTTATTATTTTGTTTAAAAATTAAATAGCCTTCTTTTTCAGAAAGCGGACGCAAATATACTCCTAAATTCTTAATCTACAAACGTTTTAGGGGATTTCAGGAGGATTTTAAGTATTAGTATTTAATTCCCGTAGAATAAGTCAATTAATTCTCACACTTTTCACATTTTATTTAGTATTTGCAGCGAAATGATTCCTTATTTTTGTTGGGCTTTGTGTAACAAAGCAACTCAAACGAAGACAAACACTAAAACAATTTAATTTTAAAAATCATTAAATAATGAAAAAAAGCTTATTTGCTCTAGCGCTTTTTATGTTTGTAGGATTATATTCTACAGCTCAGAAAGTCGAATTTGAAGAGTACAAATTAGATAATGGCTTGCATGTTATCTTACATCAGGAAAATGCGGCACCAATTGTAACTGTAGGTGTGATGTATCAAGTAGGTGCAAAAGACGAGGTAGAGGGAAGAACAGGATTCGCTCATTTTTTCGAACACCTTTTATTTGAAGGTACTGAGAATATCGAAAGAGGAGAATGGTTTAATATCGTTTCTGCAAATGGTGGAAGAAATAACGCAAATACAACTCAAGATCGTACATATTATTACGAAACCTTCCCATCAAATAAATTAGAGATTGGTCTTTGGATGGAAAGTGAGCGCATGCTTCACCCAATTATTGAACAGGTTGGTGTAGACACGCAAAATGAGGTTGTAAAAGAAGAAAAGAGACAACGTATTGATAATGCACCATATGGTAAAATCATTTACAGAACAGGTGTGAACAATCACTTATTTAAGAAACATCCATACGGAAGGTCAGTAATTGGCTCAATGGATGATTTAAATGCTGCCAAACTAGATGAGTTTATTTCATTTAATGATCAATATTATAATCCTAATAATGCAACATTGGTTGTAGCTGGCGATATTGATGTTGAGGAAACAAAAAAAATGATCCAGGACTATTTTGGTCCAATAGAAAATAAAGCTGAAGCTAATGTTAGAAAGCCTGTTGTTGAAGATCCAATTACGGAGACACGTTATGCAACGGAGTATGATGCTAATATTCAAATACCAGCGTACATATTCTCATATATTACACCAAAATCTGTAGATAAGGATGCTTATGTATTAGACTATATTTCTTCGATATTAACTGGTGGAAATAGTTCTAGAATGTACAAGAGAATGGTAGATCAAGATAAAGTTGCGTTACAAGTTTTAGCTTTTAATCAAGCAAGTCAAGACTACGGAACTTATACTATGGGAGCCTTAATTAAGGGTGAACCAAACTGGGATAGCCTTAAGGCTACAATAGACGAAGAAATTAAAAAACTTCAAACCGAATTAATTTCAGAGAAAGAGTATCAGAAATTAAAAAATCAATTTGAAACTAGATTTGTTAATGCAAATTCGCGTATTGAAGGTATCGCTTCCTCGCTTGCAACATACCAAATGTTACAAGGCGATGCTAGTCGCATCAATAAGGAGTTAGATATCTACAACAGCATTACGCGTGAAGATATAATAGCTGTTGCCAACAAATATTTAAACTCTAATCAACGTGTTGAAATAAAATATTTAGCAGGTTCAGAACCAGAAAGCGATAAATAAAATAATAAGATTATAAACATGAAAAAATATATAATATTTACACTTTTAGCGGTATTTATGGGAGCTACCGTAACTGCTCAAGTTGACAGAACAAAAATTCCTGAATCTGGACCAATGCCCGAGGTTAATCTTGGTGAGGCTAAAGAATTTAAATTAAAGAATGGCTTAACAGTTTTGGTAGTTACAGATTCAAAACTACCATCATTAAATTGGAATTTAAATCTTAACAACCCACCGGTTTATGAGGGAGATAAAGCTGGTGTTCAGTCATTGACTAGCGCTTTAATGGGTAAGGAAACTCAATTGACTTCTAAAGATGATTTTAGTGAAAAAATTGATTTCTTGGGCGCAAGCATGAACATTAGCCCAAATGGTGGATTTGGATTTTGTCTGTCTAAATATACAGACCAAGTTTTCAGTTTATTTGCTGAGGCGGCTTTACAGCCAAAATTCACACAAGAGGAATTAGATTTTGAAAAAGAGCAGTTAATAGAAGGTATTAAGTCAGGTGAAAATAGCGCAGCAGCAATTGCTGGTAATGTAAGAAGCGCATTATTATATGGTAAAAACCATGCAGCAGGTGAGATAATTACCGAAGAAACCGTAAATAATGTAACATTAGAAGATGTAAACAACTTTTACAATGAAAGATTTAAGCCATCAAATGGCTATATCTTGTTCTCGGGAGACATTACTGAAAAACAAGCAAAATTATTACTTAAGAAATATTTTGGGGATTGGGATAAAGGAAGTGTAGAAACACCTGAATATCCTTCATTTGAGGATGTGCCAACTACAGAAATCAATTTTGTAGATGTACCAAATGCAGTACAAACAGAATTAGCGGTTATGAGTGTTTCTCCATTAAAAATGACAGATGAAGACTATCATGCAGCTTTAGTTACAAACTATATTTTAGGAGGCGCTTTTGGTTCTTATTTAAATATGAATCTAAGAGAGGCAAATGGTTATACATATGGGGCAAGATCTTCACTAGGCACAGGAAGATACTATAACTCTTCATTCAGAGCTACAACGAAAGTTAGAAATGAGGTTACCGATAGTGCTGTTGTAGAAACCCTGAAAGAGATTAAGCGTATTAAAACTGAGCCAGTAGATGAAGAGATTTTGGTAAATGCAAAAGCTAAATTTTTAGGAAGCTTTATTTTAGAATCAGAGGATAAGGCAGTTGCAGCTAGACGTGCTTTAAGTATTAGAACAAATAAATTACCAGAGGATTTTTATAAAAACTATATCGCTAATATCGATAAAGTTACAATTGAAGATATTCAACGCGTGGCTAATAAATATTTGGCGGATGATAAAGCAAGAATTGTTCTTGTTGGTAAAGCAGCAGATGTTTTAGAAAATGTTGAGAAGATAGAATGGAACGGGAAGAAACTTCCAGTTAAATATTTTGATAAGGAAGCAAATCCTACAGATAGACCCGAAACAATTGTTTTACCTGAAGGGTTAACAGCAAAGTCTGTACTTGAAAATTATCTTTCTGCCGTCGGTGTGAAAGATAATTTGGAAAGTATTACTTCCGTAATGACCCAATACGAGGCAACTACACCCATGGGAGCAGTAATGCAAGAAGAAAAGCGTATTGATGGTAAAACCAATCAAAGTATTTACGTGAGTGGAAATAAAATGATGTCAATGACTATGACTCAAGAAGGTGCTACGGCAAACAACCAACCTTTACCAGCAAACATGACTAATGATGTTAAAATCAATGCTGGTTTATTTATGGAAATTAACCTAGTAAATTCAGATTATGCTAAATTAACAGGCATTGAAAAGGTTGAAGATAAAGACGCCTATGTTGTACAAGTGTCAGGTGAAGTAATCTCATATACATTATACTATGATGTAGAGTCTGGGTTGAAAGTTAAAGAGGTACAAACAACATCTATGGGTGGTCAAACACAGAGTCAGGATGCTGTGTTAAAAGACTATAAAGAATATAGCGGATTAAAATTCCCAGAAACGCGTGCTGCAACAATGATGGGGCAGTCGGTTGAATTTAAATTGAAAGAAGTAAAAATTAACGAAGGTGTATCAGACCAAGATTTTGATTAATTTTTTAATTAAATAATAATGAAAAGCCGGAGTTATACTCCGGCTTTTTTTATGCTTTATTTCGTTTATTAGCTAAGTAAACACCAACCAATATTAAAATTGCAGCCAAACCTTGGACAAAACCAAAAGATTCACCATCTAAAACACCCCAAATCAATGCTACAATTGGCATAATATATGTTACAGAAGATGCAAAAACAGGTGTTGATATTTGCACTAACTTATTAAAAACGACCTTGGCCAAGGCGGTTCCAAAGACAGAAAGTATTACCACACATATAATAGAACTCCTAAAGTCTGGATGATTAAAAGTTTCTTCAGAAAAAAAGTTGGTAAACAAAAGAACAATAAATGCCGGAACCACAATAAAAACATAATTCCCTGCTGCAATTGCAAGTGGTTTTACATCTTGTAGATAGCGTTTAATTATATTAACGTTCGTTGCATACATTAAAGTAGATGCGATTACAAAAAATGCGTATAAATAATTTTGATTGGGATTGAGTTCAGCTCCTTTTGAAATCAATATTGCAGTGCCAATAAAACCAATTATTACACCAAGAATTTGCCTTTTGGTTGAGGCGATTCTAAAAACTGCAAAGCCTAATAGTATTGTATTAAGTGGCACAAGCGAATTGAGAATAGATGTTACTGCACTATCTATTTCAGTCTCTGCAATTGCAAAGAAGAAGGCTGGTATAAACGAGCCTAGTAAACCAGAAATCAAAAGCCATTTCCATTTGTACTTTGGTATTTCTTTTAATTTGTAGTAACCCACAGAAAGTAAAATCAAACCTGTGATTATTGTTCGTAAGGCTCCAAGCTGATATGCTGTTAAACCCAGCAACGCTTTTTTTATTAAAATAAATGAGCTACCCCAAATTATTGACAGGATGAGAAGGTAAATCCACTTGGTATTAGGGTTTTTCATACAAAAACAAGGTAAATGAATCACAAAAATCGTTAATTCTTTACCAAGTAAGCACAAGATTTATTAGTTTTAGCGCAAATTTAAGATTTGCAATTTATGGACATATTTAAGAATCTTTCTGTCGTTTTAATTCTGGCTTTTATTATTACAGCTTGTAAGAACGATGCCCAGCCAGAAGTTAAAACTGTTGATGTTGAAGTTGCCAAAAAAGAGGTTTCAGAGACATTGGATCCAAATGCCACTTATGCCAAGGTAGAGTTTGGTATTGATGGTATGACCTGCGCTATGGGATGTGCAAAGACCATAGAAAAGAAAATGGCTAAAATGGAGGGTGTAAAGTCTGCAAAAGTAGATTTTGATAAGCGTTTAGCTATGGTAGAGTATGATGAGGCTAAAGTTTCACCGGAATCATTAGAAGAAACGGTTACAAGTGTAGCTGATATTTACAAAGTTAAAGACATGAAAAAGGTGGACAACTTTGAAGGTGAAAAGAAAGCATGTAAAGAAGACTGTGACAAAGCATGTTGTGCTAATAAAACGGAAGCTGAAAAGAAAGCGTGTAAAGAAGATTGCAATAAAGCATGTTGTGCCAAAGAAAAACAGGGAAAGTAACATAACCCTTATTATTATAATTGAAATGTCTTCCTTCTTTAGGAGGGCATTTTTATTTTACTTGATAAAGTACAAAGGCCAAGATTAGGCAAGCAAATGGCAATGTCCAGATTAAATATATAGACATTGGCTTAGACTTAACTTTTGCATTTAGCACATTTCGTTTTTTGCCATTAAAGCGCATCCAATTCTTAAAAAGCACAAAAATACTCACTAAAAGGAATAAGGTCCAGAATTTAAAAGAAGACATGGTTATTAATTTCATTTGACGTGCAAATGCCATAAAGAAGTTGCTTAATAATAAAAGGATAGAAAGTTCTAAAAGATTAATATAAAACAGGGCCAAAGAGAGACTTTGCCTTCCCAATCTTTCTTTGTAATGTCGTAGTATCGATATGTAATAATTATCAAGCATGTCTCATTAAACTAAAAACCACATCTTTAATTACAAAGATGTGGTTTTAAATCTATTTTTATATGGTTTATTTTAATTACCGGTAACAACTATATTATCTAAATGATATCTGGTTGTAGCACTTGGATCTGATCCTTCGTAAAAGAAACCAAATACTGCAGTACCTTCAACACATGAAATATTAACTGGCCCAACAGATTCAAAATCTCCAAATGTGCTTGATGGCCCAACAGGAATAGTTGCATCTAAAAGCGACCAAGTTGCGGTTGTAGGATCACCAGCATAATCTGTAGAAACCCAAACAGATAGGTTAGTACCATTATCAAAATTAGATTGAATATCAAATGAAATTTCTTCACCTGTAGTGGAGTCCATGTCAATAGGTGGTGTTACTAGCCAAACATTAGCTTCGGTATTACCAGAACTAAATGCTGAGATACGAGAATAGGAGTTACCGCTAAAACTACTGATAAACCAATCCGTACTTGTACCGCTGATGTTTATGTTATCCCAGCCTTCGGAAGCATATGTTCCAAAACCTTCAAAATCTTCCTCAAAAATTACTGTACCTCCACCAGAGGAGCCAGTACATTCTAAGAAATCAGGATCACAGCGATTTTCATTATCAAAAACTATATCTTCAGGTGAATTAATAACGATAGTATAAAAATCATCAAAGAAATCTCTAGTTAGAACAGCAGATATAGAACCACGATTTGCAGGTAATGTTAAACCTTTAAAATCTGAAAATGTACTCGTACTCATAATAACAGTTGTTCCATTAGCACAACTTTCAACCGTACGCTCACCATCAAATTCATCTGTATCTTCAGCTGCGAAAGTTAAAGGATTATCACCTAATACATCGTTACGATTAAATTGCATATCATTTATTCGGATAAACAGATTTTCTAAATCATTTGAAAAGTCTGAAATCTCAACATCTAAAGGTACTATGGTTGCTACTTCTGGTGCTAATATTAGATGTTCGGCTCTTTGTGAGGCCGCAATTTTATCTATGCTGTTACCAGCAGCTCTCCCCAATTGTAATACACCATTATCTTCAGCTATGGTCAATCCATCAAGCTTAATAAATACTTTTCGACCAAATTCATATAAAGTATATAAAGGATTGACGTCTATTTGAACCACTATACCTGCTGTAGGATTCTCAGCTTTATCTTGTATTACGATTTCTTCGAAAAAATTTCCACCTTCATCACTGGATATTACATAACCAGAAGTATATATATCAAAATCCGGATTATCTTCAAATGTATAGGGTTCGTTATCTTGATTAAAGAAACCTTGTACAGCATCAATATCAATCACTTGATCATTTGGACCTAATTCTACCTCACCTACTGAAAGATTAGGAAGATCATATTCGTCATCATCTACACAGGATGTAAACACTAATAGACTAATTAGTAAAAGCGTTAACTTATTAATTTTATTTGTTTTCATTTTAATTTTCTTTATAGAGTTAAAGATTGTATTTTATTTTTTTAGAATCTTACGTATAGGTTTAAATAATAAGTGGTACCATTACCGTAGAAATAACGATTTCCAAAAACTGGGCCGTATTTATTTGTCTGCTCTTGTTTTTGACTTCTATAGTCCACACGTCTAGCTTGTTCAAAACCACCAGTTCTATATTCTTGATTAAAAATATTATTAATAGTAGCAAAGAAACCAAGAAAATAATCTCCAACTTTCCAAGATTTACCACCGATAACATTCACAAGCATATAATCGTCAAATTGTTCTTGCTTTAGCAACTCTCGAGCGATTATAGGGTCATAATCACTAAAGCCATATCCAGAAATATTCCCTCCCTCTCTATATCTTTCCTCTGTTATTAAATCTAAGTTTGTATTAAAACGACCTGACCTTTTCAAATTATTTACATCTACATAGGCATTTGAGAAATGATTAGCAGTTACACCAATATTCCAAAAATCCGGATCTCTATATTCAAATCCAATTTGAAATGCTCTCTCTGGACCTCCTGCAACATGATAATTTTTTAAGGCTACAGTTCCATCTCCATAGGTAAGATCATTTTCAAAATCATCTCCTGACAAATACATATTAGGGTTATTGGTAAATATATATTGGCCAACGGAGGCAGCGCCTTTTAATTTAATAGTTGGAGTCACTTGAGCTTCAATACCTAGCTCACCGCCAATATGTCTGCGATCTACATTAGTTAAGACCTCTTGCACGAAAGCTCCAGAACTTCCTTCGGTAAAATAGAAGCCTATATCTGTGCCGTCCTGAAAGGTTGAATAATAACCAGTGATACGTGCTTTAACTATTGGTGATCTAAAAATATAACTTGCATCTAACGTCGTAATTACCTCGCTATTTAATTCATTAATTAACTCATTGTTTTGTCTCGCGTTTTCAAAAGTATTTCTAATGGATGGTGCTTTGGTTAAATACCCTGCATTGAAATCTATTAAGTGTTTACCACTTAATTTATACGTACCTCCAACTTTTAATCCATAGTTTGAGAATTCTGCTTTTTCACTTTTACCAAATGAGTTATCTGCGAAATATCCATTTTGATATAAACCATTTCTCTGGTAATCCGTACTTGAAACGTTGGCCGCAACATAAAAGTCAATTTTATTATACTTAAATTGAGCTTGTGCAAAAGCACTTATAACATTAGCATCTATTTCGTAATTATATTTATAACGGTCGCCTTCTCTAGCAAGACGGTTTGGGTTTCTAGTATCTGATTGTGCCAAATTACTCAGGTTTTGATTTGGATCAGTTTCCTCAGCGAAGAAGTCAACATCCAAATAACCATTGGCTCCAAATAAATCTTTAATTGAAGCAAAGTTCTCACTTTTTAAACTTCTTAAGTTTACTGCCCCATTAAGTTTTATGTTTTCTGCTAATTCAGCATCTAATAAAATATTTGCTGTTAGTTGCTGATCATCAATTCTATCCTCTTGTAACGCATAAATAGCATTATCACCGTTGGCTGTAGAAATTAAATTTGCAGAGTAAACGTCCAACCAATTAAATTGTCCATTATTAATAAATGCTTGTTCTGCTAAGTATGCTTGTTCAAAATCATATGAAGTTGGAGCATCATCTCTATTTAGAAAATAACTTGGTAGTCTCTGATAATATGTTGGATCAGTATTTCGTGCACCACCAATGTAAGTGTCTTCACCATTAAATTCGACAAGCCTTGTTCCACCATTGTCTATTCTCGTGTTTCCAATTTGTCCAAATTGGTATGCAATATTGGTGTTTAACTTAACCTTATTAGAAACATCCCAAAAGTGATTTAACATCAATATTGGCTCATTAATTTCTCTCATTCGAGAATTGCGCTGCCCATCGTTTAAATCTCCCCAAAACGGATTGTATTGGCGCCCTTTTAGATTGTACACTTCTTCTGTAATTGCTGTTGATCGTCCACGTCTATTTTTTGCATAGATACCTGTGAAGTTCAAACTGTGCTTATCATTAATTTGTTTTTCTACTGCAACAAAGAAAGAGTTAGCATCGTACAATGTACCATCTATATAACCATTCTCACCAAATCTTCTAGATCCAAGAACGGAGTATGACCATCCGCCCTCTAACAAACCAGAGCTATAACTTGCCATTACTCTTCCTTGATAACTTCTATTTGCTGAAGCATAAGAAATTCGACCACCCCTTCTGTACATAGATGCACGCATGATAATATTATTTGTGCCAGCTAAATCTCCAAAAGTATAATCATTTGCAGATATACCCATTGAAAATTCTTGGTTGCGTTGTACATCATTTAAACCACCCCAATTTCCCCATTGTGGTCTTCCGCTAAACTGCTTGTTCATTTCAACACCATTGATAAGCACTTTACCATTGGCATTATCTAAACCACGTGGTCTAAAAAAGGTTGCACTGAAATCAAAAGCAGCCGCATTGAGAAATACATCTCTAGAGGCTTGTAATAAACCTGAGATATTATCTGTTAATCCATCATCTTCACTATTTAAATTATCATCTGAAATTGAAATAATGAAAAGATCTTTTTTGTCACTCGCATCAAAATCTAAAGTCATACCGCTTATGTCTACGGTTTGTCCTTCATTTACAATAATCGGGTAACGTTTTGTAACGTAGCCTATTTTTTCAACCTTTAAAACTTGTTCACCAAGGGGAACATTTTCAGTAAAACTGAATTCACCTTTAGCGTCTGTTTTAGTTGTTCGTCCGGTCTCTTCAATAGAAATCGTTACATCAGGAATAGGTTCTCCTGTAGTTCCATCTAGAACACTTCCCTTTACAATAGTTTGTTGTGAAAAACTTGAAAATGTAAAGGCAATTCCAAACAGAAATAGTAAAAAACTTTTTTTCATGCCTAATTTTAAATTGATTTTTATGTTAGATTAAATTATAGTTATTTAAGGCGTTCAAATGTACTATATTTATAATTATTATATAATTTTGGCAGGCAATTTGTTTACCATATAACAATAAGTTAATAATATCCTATGAATTTAATAAAAACGCTTCTACTTTTAATTGTTTTCACAAGCTTTTTTAATGTAAATGCACAAGATGAAAAGCGATTTAAAATTCACACCGTCGCTTTTTACAATTTAGAAAACTTGTTTGATACAATTAATGACCCACTCAAGTATGATGAGGCTAGTCCTATAATGGAACTTAAGGCCAATCGTTCTGAAATATACAAAAAGAAAGTTAAGAATATGGCTCGTGTTATTTCTAATATTGGAACTGATATGGTAAACAACTCGCCAGCTGTAATTGGAGTATGCGAGATTGAAAACCGTAAGGTTTTAGAAGATTTAGTTAATGACCCACTTTTACTTTCTAAAGATTACGGTATAGTCCATTTTGAAGGTCCAGACAGGAGAAGTATAGACGTTGCATTATTATACCAGAAAGCATTATTTCAACCGGTAGAATCAAGTTCTCATGAATTATTAATTTATGATGACTTAACTAGAAAGCGTGTATTTACGAGAGATCAGCTTTTAGTGAGTGGCAAGTTAGATGGTGACTTAATTTACATCATAGTAAATCACTGGCCATCAAGAAGTGGTGGTGAGGCAAGAAGTAGGTCTAAAAGAGTTGGTGCAGCCAAATTAAACAAACGAATTATTGATTCGTTACAATCCATAAATCCTTATGCTAAAATTTTAACTATGGGCGATCTTAATGACGACCCAACTAATGAAAGTGTAAAAAAGGTTTTAAAGGCAAAAAAAGACAAGAAAAAAGTACCATTAAAAGGTATTTATAATCCATTCGAGAAAATGTTTACTGAAAAGGGATATGGTACTACAGCATATAGAGATGCATGGAGTTTATTTGATCAAATAATGGTTACAAAACCTCTTATTGAAACTGACTATACATCCTATCGCTTTTGGAAAGCAGGTATTTATAATAAATCTTATTTATCTAATAAAAGAGGCCGATGGGAAGGCTATCCTTTTAGAAGTTTTGCTAATGGTGGTTTCACCAATGGATTTAGTGACCACTTTCCGGTTTATGTCTATCTCATTAAAGAGGCGGAATAAAATTATTTACAAAAACAAAAAAGCATCTCTATTTAAGATGCTTTTTTGTTTAACTGAACCAAAGGTTCCATGGTATTTTAGCTAGCACCAGTATTAATGCTAATGTGTAAAAAATAGCTAGCATTTTAAATTTTGGTTTAGACACTAATTTCTTCTTGTGTTTTGAATAACCAATTGTAACAAGAGCCACTGCAATAATCATAGTGGTTGGGTGCTCAACTATTAGATTTCTTAAATCTGAATTTTTCATTACTTCACCCATGCCACCAACTTGTTCAATAGTTGAAAAGTAATCTTTCATGAAAAATAGTATAATGCCAATCAATAATTGTATGTGCATTGTAATTAAAGTAAAAAGTGAAATCCTAAAGTCTTTGGCGTCAAATTCTTTATTACCAAAAAACTTGAACACTGCATTAAAAGTTGCAATTATTAGCACAAATAATACTAAATAGGCCCAATATGAATGTATAAACTGAACGGTTTCCATAAATTTTTTAAGTTCGATTGACTACAAAAATAATGATTTGAGAAGTAATCGTTTTAATCTGCAACCGTTATTTTATGTTTTAACTCATTACCTAATTCATCTACAACAGTTAAGGTATACTCACCTGGATTTGGTAAAATTGCCATGTCGTGAATTTCCTTCGTACTGCCAATGTAAACATTATCTACGTACCAAAAGAGTTCTAGTTCTGGTTTTGAATGAGCTACTTTTAAAACTAGATCATTCGTCTTGCCATTAAAGTCCTTTGAAAGAAAAACGGTGGACTGCTGGTCGATAAATAAACTCCATTGAAATATCAGAGTCGCTAAGACAACCTTCTCTAAAGGGTAGAATTGGGTTATAAAACAGATTTTTATCAAGATAAATTTGATGCATCACGATTAAAATATCGCCATGATGCGGCTTCTATACCAACCACATTACCTCCAAACGGTGCATTACTGGCATAAAGATGTAATATGTAGTCCTTGGAATATCTAAATTCCAAACGTGTTGCCAGAATCAACCCTTTTAATTTCTTGAAATAACTTCTTGGTTGTCCTTTTCGAGAAAGTCTAATAACTTGTTGTGTAATGCTACTTCCCTCACGTTTAACTGCCCAAGAGCCTAAATTTTGTTTAACAGCTTTTAAAATTGAAATAGGATTAAAACCTGGGTGTTTATAAAAGTATTCGTCTTCAAAAAGAAGAATACAAATTTTAAATTTTACTGGGATGCTGTCATTTGATGGAAATCTCCATTGGCCGTCATCTGCAATTTGTGCTCCTAATAGTTCATCAGTTCTACTAGTTAAAACGGTAACTGTTGGGTCTTTAAATAATTGTTGAGGTAAACAGATATATAATAGGCAATAAGCATGAGTAAAATGACTACAGATTTCATTTTATGTTGTCTGATATATCTCAATGACCTATACATTTACTATACAATTGTAGTTTTTATTTCTCTTCTAGTGTTATTATTATATATTCAACCACAACTATTAAATATTAAACGTGCAAAATTTAAATTTGGAACATAAAATAGTCATATTTTTTTGTGTTTTTATTTTATCAAGAACGACAAGTGCGCAATTAAGCTTTTGTCAGGGAAATTCAGGAGCACCAATCTTTGAAGAAAATTTTGGAACTGGAAATTCTTTTTCCCAACTACCCTCTGGAACTACTACCTATAATTACATCGCCGGATATCCTGATGATGGGTTTTACTCAGTTTCAAACGGCTCCTTTAATAATCCTTATGATTGGCATGAAATTGAAGATCATACTCCTGATGATAACAATGGTAAATTCTTGATAGTCAATGCTGGTTTTACACCGGGTGAGTTTTACACCACAACAATTAACGGTTTATGTGAATCTACAACATATGAGTTTTCAGCATGGGTATTAAATTTTCTAAAAGTCCCCGGCTTTTGTATTGATCAGGGAATAGAAATTCCAATAAATGTGACATTTCAAATCTGGGACGAGTCGGGAACAAATCTTTTGGCATCTGGCGACACTGGTGATGTTTTTGCAACCGCATCTCCCTTGTGGGACGAATATGGTTTAGTTTTTCAAACTTTACCAGGGCAAACAACACTAATTTTAAAAATGTTAAATAATGGAGTTGGAGGATGTGGTAATGATTTAGCAATTGATGATATTCAATTTAAAACCTGTGGTGATTCGGTAGTTATTAATGATGAATTTAACAATACGTCTGTGTCGGTTTGTGAAAATGAAATTCCTTATTCAACCACTTTAACAGCTATTCCAGACTTCTCTGTTTTTAACTCTCATTTTTATCAATGGCAGAAGAGTAATGATGGTACAAATTGGGAGGATATTATAGGTGAAACAAGTCAGAGTATTAATGTGTCCATAGATGCACAAACTTACTATAGAACTAAAGTGGCTGAATTCGCAAATAACTTAATAAATAATCAGTGTGTTTTATTTTCTGAAAATTTTCAAGCTTCTGTAAATATTAGTCCAGATGCACCTGTAGGTATTGGAGAATCCATCTACAACTGTAATTTGAATGAGGCAAATTTGGAAGTCCAAGTTCCTTCAGGAATTGCTGTCAATTGGTATGATTCCCCTAGTGGTGGTAACATACTACAAGAAAATTCAAATGTTTTTATTGCTGATCAAGAGGGATTTTACTACGCAGAAGCAATCAATGAAATAACGGGCTGTATATCTCTTAATCGAACAGAAGTAAGTGTAATTATAGAAATACCAGATCCACCTGAGTTTACGCAGAGTGGTAATTTTGACTGTAATTTGAATAATGCGACGCTAGAAGTTTCAGTACCAAATGGTATTTCTGTGAATTGGTATGATTCTGAAACCGGGGGAAATATTCTTAGCGTAAATAGCCCTATTTTGAGTGTAAGTGAAATAGGAGACTATTATGCCGAATCTGTTAATGAAATAACGGGTTGTATTTCAGAAACTAGAACTGAGGTTAGTGCGTTAATTGAAAGTCCAAATCCACCCATAGTTGATGGTGATACGGGTATAGATTGCCAAACAAATGAAGCTCAATTGATAGCTACTGTTTCTTCAGGTGAAACTGTAAATTGGTATGACGAAGCTGAAGACGGTAATTTAATTTTAGCAAATAGTACATCGTTAATAGTAAATCAATTAGGGACTTATTATGCTGAAGCTGTTGATATAGTATCAGGTTGTGCCTCTTTAACTAGAGTTAGTATAAGTGTGTTAGAGGAGCTAAAAACTGGTGATTGTATCATCCCTCAAGGTATTTCTCCTGGAGTATCTCCAGGTTTGAATGATACCTTTGATTTAAGTGGATTTGAAGTTGATGATCTTAAAATATTTAACAGGTACGGGCGTTTAGTTTACACAAAAAGAAATTATATCAATGAGTGGGAAGGTCAAACTAATGATGGAGAAGAACTACCTGTAGGTACTTATTATTATACTTTTGTTTACAATAATGGGACAAAAACAAAAACAGGTTGGGTTTATCTTAATAGATAAATTTTATAAAGACTTAGTATATAATTAAGAAAATTAGAATTAAATATTGTAGGGTGTTCTTATAAATCTATCCCCTTTCAATTATAAAAATATTAGAAAAGATATTAATGATTAAGCTATCTCATGTAAAATACCTAATTCTGGCATGTTTTATTTTTCTATCAAAATATAGCAATGCGCAACTAGGATTCTGCCAAGGTAATTCTGGGGCTCCAATTTTTGAGGAAACCTTTGGAACTGGTCTTTCAAATGGCCCGCCTTTGCCAGTTGGCACTACTACTTATGGTTACTGGGGACAGAGTAACCCTCAGGACGGACAGTATACATTGGCAAGTAGTACTTTTTTATTTGGATGGAATTTACCTAGTGATCATACTCCTGGAGATACGAATGGTAAAGCTTTAATTGTTAATGCAAGTACCACTCCAGGCGAGTTTTATAAAACGAATATCACAGGGTTATGCGAAAACACAACCTATGAATTTTCTTCATGGCTTATAAATATTTTACCTCTTTCTGGATGTGGTGGTAATGGTATTCCGGTAAATGTAAAATTTGAGATTTGGGATATTACGGATTCTAATCTGCTAGCAAGTGGAGATACAGGAAATATATTTAGTTCGGTCACACCTGCTTGGGAACAATATGGATTAGTTTTTCAAACGTTATCTGGTCAGACATCAGTTATACTAAAAATGAAAAATAATGGTGTCGGGGGCTGTGGTAATGACCTTGCCATTGATGATATTGTATTTAAAAGTTGTGGGGATTTAATAATTACTGAAGATAGTAGCGGTAATAACTCAGAGACAATATGTACTTCAGAAACGCCTTATTCGGAAATTATTACTGCAATACCAGACAATACTGTTTTTAATTCTCATTTTTACCAATGGCAAAGCACTACAGATGGTGTAAATTGGTTTGATATTTCTGGAGAAACGAATGAAGATTTAAGTATTACGGGATTAACGGTGACTACTTCTTTTCGAGCAAAAGTTGCTGAATTTGCAAATAACTTAACAAACCCAGATTGTATCACCTTTTCAGATATATACGAAATACAAGTTTTGCAAAGCCCATCGGTACCTGTAAGTGGTGGAGATGTAGATTTTGGTTGTGGTTTGAACAATGCTACATTAGAAGTTTCGGTGCCAACAGGAATTTCTGTGGATTGGTATGATGCCCCAAATAACGGGATGTTGTTGCAATCAAGCAGTAATGTATTAACGGTAACATCTCAAGGGACTTATTTTGCAGAGGCAGTTAATTTATCGAATGGTTGTGTTTCAGTTACAAGAATAGCTGTAAATGCAAATTTAATTCCACCTGAAGATGCTTCTTTTACTTTTGATGCTAATTGTAATGGTGCTACTGCGAATATTACAGGAGACATTGGTGGAAGTTTTATTTTCAATCCTGACTTAGGGGATGGCGCCATAATAAATAACACAACAGGAGAAATAACAAATGGTGTACCTGGATCAACTTATTTTGTTGAATATACTACTGGAGGAGCTTGCCCTGAATCATCTATACAAAATGTGACTGTATTAGACATAGACGATTCATCCTTTACTGTCACTGTGACCTGTGATGGCGCATTGGTGGACCAGCCTTTGGCGACACCTGGCGGTTTGTTCACGTTCAATCCTGCACCAACGGATGGTGCTACCATAGATCCTGTGACCGGAACGGTGACGGGTG
>Ga0213865_10001009_pt1 | contig 18591 bp, 23 predicted proteins | sample PICome_6_FD_160100 | JGI IMG/M metagenome (GOLD analysis project Ga0213865, IMG submission 160100) | Coastal seawater microbial communities near Pivers Island, North Carolina, United States - PICO282 | ecosystem: Environmental > Aquatic > Marine > Coastal | place: USA: North Carolina...
TGCAAGCGGAGTGTTTATACCACCGTATCCTGCAAACTTTCTATCTGCTTTTGCAAGAACTTCACCTGTATTAGCATTTTTATATTCTAAACTGTAGTATATGCTTACTTCAAGAACTCCACCTACTGTAGGTGGACTATAACCTGATTTCATAACAAAATATGTAGACGGTGGAGTACCATCTATAAAATCATCACCAAAACTGGTGACTGTATAGAAAACATAATTCTTGGGATAAAGCCAATCAGGGTGTTCGGGGTCTATGCCTGAGTCTTGTATAACTACGTCGACCCCCGATCCATCAATAGCATATTCGTAGTCTGGGCTCTGTCCTGTGTTACCATCTTGTATACTAGTTACCCTGTCGCCGCTGTTGCTGTAAGGTGTGTCAACTGATATACAGCGTCTAAGCCCCCAATTAACGTGTGTAGCATCTAAAACACCGTCTCTATCAAATGCACCCTGTTGAATAGTGTTAAGACCAATACTAATATCATCACGTTGCTCCGGTGGAATCTCTACTGCCCTTACTCTAGGGTCGTTGCGTAACTCTTCTGCTTCTTCATCTGTGAGCATAAAGTGTGTTTGAATACGTGACCCAGGACGTGGGTTAGCAACATCTACTGAACGATTAGGAATAGGGCCTGCGCCGCTACTAGCAGTAATCTCTGCTTCAAGTGCGGGCAAGTCTTCTCTAGTATTTGCAATTACTGTATATTCTCGTTCCATTGTCTAAATCGCCTCGCTTATAAATCCGGTTGTTACGCCAGATTGAAGAATATCCATATCAGTAGCAGTATAAGCAGGTATGCCTGATGTATTCGGATTAACTCCGTCGTCGCGAGTATTAGCCAGCCTAAAACAGGATATGCCACCTACAAAAGGTTTGCTGTCGCCGTTTGAAAATAACATTTCATTGCCCCAAGTTCCCACGACATTGCCTATGTTTATTCCCCGGTATGTTCCGACAATGTATGTGGTATTACTACCATTAAGTCTCCAAGTAGCTGCTGTATAATCATATAACCAAGCAGTATAGTTGCCGCCAATAGTATAAACAGCTTTAAAATAATGCCATCCACCCGGTGTTACGATTACATTAAAGTTACTGCTACTCCAGTTACCTCCGCCTGTTCCGTCTCTACGTCCAACTTGTGCTATGTTAGTTCCGCTGCTGTTTTGTCCTACAACTAGTACAACTGCACGATGATCTGTTTGAGCACTTGTAGATACAGCACCATATGAATAAACTAGATGTCTATGTTCAGCGTTTGAAAAACACACTGGATCTGGTCTAAACCAAATTTCAACTTGCAGGGGAGTATCGCCGGCGCCAAGATTCCATTCCATACCCGGGTTGTTAGGACCAAATAACAAATAGTCGCTGTCTAGTCCTCCTCCGTCACTCGGTACTGCACGTATTCCGTCGATCTGACGGAACTCGCTGATTCGAGTTATATCATCTCTGTAGTTGTAATTGTATCTTGTTGCTGTGGCTAATCTAGGCATTATGAATAACTCGTTGCACTTCCTAATACTGTCCAAGCAGAAGATCTTCTTAATAGTGTAAACGTAAAGACATCTGTTCCGCTGTTTGTACCGCTAGGAGCAGATCCGTCTGCCCATAATATAGTTTGTGCTGCACCTGCTATTTGAATAGCATTAATAATAAATGCTGTAGCACCTTGGTCAATTACTACTGAGAACGAATGCGAAACATCATTTGTAGTTGGTACGTTTGTAAAGTTAACTGTGATATTAGCAGTTACACCTGTAATATATTCTATAGGCGATACACTAGTGTCAAACGTTCTAGTTCCTGAAACTGCTGTTCCGTCATTGGTCATAAGTTCAGATATTCTACTAACGCTTTCTATAATAACACCGTCAGGTGCTGTTAGTGTAATTGTGCTTGCACTTGTAATACTAGGAGCACCTGCTCCTGCATTGACATATGTAGTTGCTGTAATGGTGCCTACGTTTGTAATATCGTTTGAGTTTGCATCTAAGTTCCCTCCGAGTACAGGAGTTGTATCAAGTGATACTTCTGTACTATCACTAATGAAAATATTACCTCCCATATTAGCGTGTGCAGTACATTGATAGTATAATCTTTTAGGAGCATCCATAGGTACTGTAAATACTACATCGCCTACAGTATTGTTATTGGTTACACCTGTGTTGTATGCTGTACCACTAATACCAGCAGTGCTTTGAATCTGGAATGGGTGGGCACCTGATATGTTTGAGAAGGTGTATGTTTCACCTCGACGCAAATATAAATCAGGATCAGCTACTGAACCACCTGGAAAGTATGCTGTATTAGTAAATAGATAATCGTTGTTAGACCCGCCATCGTCGGTTAGTTCAAATTCATATGCGCCACTTCCGCCACCGCCACCTGATCCAATGTCTGCAGGAACAAATGTAAATACGCCGTTTTGATTATTGTATGACAGTGATCCGCCACCGCTGGCTGCATCTGTAGATACACTAAAACTGGTTAACGTGCTTAGGCCACTTAGGTTCGCAGGTCTAAATGTAAACCCACCGTTGTCGTCATACGAAAGTGAACCTCCTGACTGAGCAGCGTCTGTTGTTACACTAAATGCATCTAACTGTGCTACACTCGATAAATCTGGGGGAGTATAACTAAACTGTCCTGTTGTGTCATCATAAGTAAGAGATGCGGTACCTGCTGTATTTTCTGTTACTGTGAATGATGTTAGATCTACACCGCCACTAGGAGTACCGTTTATCCATTGCCCGCTACTGTAAACAAGCGACTGACCGTCTTGGATATTAGTAATACTAGCATCTGTTAAGTCATTCACTGCGAGTTGGTTAGTATCTGTGTTGGCTATTGTTATTTCATTTGTGCTAGTAAGAGTTACGCTGATGCCAGTGCCTGCTAAAAACTGTAGTGTTTGTTGGTTAGTATCAGAATCTGTTAGGACTGCTTGTGCGCCGCCTGCTAACGAATCACCAGTTAGTGTATATTCAGTGTTTGTATCTTGGAAGCCTGAAACAGTTTGATTGACCCAAATACTGCCGTCCCATACTAACAGTTGTCCTTGTTCCGGCGTGCCACTTATGTTGACATCACCTATTGCGTTAATTGTAGTGATGTCTGGGACTAGACTTTCTAAGTCTGGTTTGTTTGCTAAGTCTTCATAGTCGCCGCTAAACAATAAACTGTCTATGTCGCTTAATTGATTAATGTCTGAAACATTTGGGGGCGTATTAATTAAATCGTTATAATCGCCGCTAAACCCTTGAACGCTTTGATTCACCCAATCTCGTGTAGCAAGAACTTCTGCTCCTGATTGATTAGCTGTATATAAACGCAGTGTTCTATTTTCTTCGTCAAAGAAAATTTCACCCGAGGCACCGCTTAGAGTGTTTAAACTTTTTGTTGATCGCTTTTGTAAGCGTATACTTCGTACTGGTACTGGCATCAGAATATTCCTTTGTATATATTTAGCCACTAAATAATAGAAAGGAGAACCTATGCCAGATCCCAGACGATTCCATCCTTACTATATAATCGAAGCGTTTAGTAAAAAGCAAAATAAAATTCAAGAACACGTAACTGCACTTGAAGTAAAAAAGAGAGAACGCTGCTCAGATCTTACTCAAGCAAAACTACGAGCAATAGAATTCGCATATAGTCTAAATGAAAAGAAAGCACACGGAACCACAGATTGGAAGCCTATGCTACACTTGCAGGCAGAAGATAAAAAATATGTTGTTAGTCTAAATTTGGATTAGCACCCATACCCCAGGCAGTTAAAGCCCAGCGTGTTCCACTTATAGGCGGAAGTGCTCTATGGTCTACGTCACTAGGAATAATTACTGCTTCGCCTGCTTGCAACTCAAAACTATGATCTCTAGTTTCAAATAATCCTCCAGGTGCATTTTGTAGTGTGCAAGTTAAAGTTAGTAGTCTTGAACTTGTGCGTTTGTTTACTAACTGATCTTTGTGCCAACTGTAATATTGCCCTGTATCATATTTTGAAACTTGAATAGGCTCTTCGATCCACGTAACAGGATATTCTATAATATATCTCATTTGATGTTGTAGATAACTAGTCTTATCAAAGTCAACCCAAAATACAGTGTTATTTCTAACACCTGGATTGTAATCTCCTCCAGCTTTGGCATTTTTTTCAGAGCTCTTTTTTGCAAGCTCTATAATAGATTTGCACTCGTCTTCTGAGAATAGTCTAAACGGTTCGTATAGGTTCACAACAATAATTCCTTTATTGTGTATTTATTCGTCACCTAGGTTATTAAGGAAGTCACGAAGTTTTGTTGAATCTGTTTGAGCACGTATCTTCCCGGCAGTTACACCTTCGCTAGGATCTTCGCGTGGTTCTGTTGTAGCTGTTCCTCGCTTGATATTATCTAATATACTACTACTGTTACTGTTGTTCTGAGATGCATTTGCGTAGCTGTCGTTATCATCTTCACCGAGATCGAAGATGCGTAGTGTGTCTACATCAAAGCCTAGATCAACTTTCATACCTACACCACTACTCGAACGTGTTTTCATCAACTGTATCTGATAGCGTCCACGCTCACGCATTGCTCTACTTGTAAAGATACCAATCAAGTTGTCAGCAGTATTAATCTTTGAAATACCACCCGAGATGTGCGAGTGATCAAACTCAATCTCTTCAACTGAGCTACGATTCAACTGAGATGCTGTAACAAATATACAGTTTAGTTCCATTGCCAAGTTACGTAATTCTTCAGATACATATTTGTCCTTAACAAATAAGTTCTCTGCACTAATCTTAGTACCAATCGGACTCATAAGATCCAAGTAATCAATCAATAGTACATCTACTTTTTTACCTGTTTTAATCTCATACTCTTTTAAGTATGCTCGAATATCATTTGCATTCTTACCTGTAGGCATATATTTGACCTGGAATGCACCGGCCTTCTTGCCAATCATCTTAACCTTCATCTCAACATCGTCGATGCTTTTGAAGATGTCTCTGCTCGGAATCTCTGATGTCATTGCATCAAGACGCATACTAACTAGATTCTCTGAAAGCTCAAATGTTAGATACAGTACATTCATACCTGCTAGGCACCAGTTCACACCCATATTTGCCATAAACAAACTCTTACCAGACCCTGAACCACCAGCAAAGATATTAAGCTCGCCTCTGTTGAATCCGCCGAACAGTTTCTTATCTAAGCTGGGCCAGCCTGTGCTTACTTGTCCGTTCTTATCTTTGATTGCTTCTAGTCTTGCTCTTGGATCAGCAAAGTAGTCTGTGCCTAGATCTTTTTGCAAGCCAATCTGTACTGCTTTCTTAACAAGGTCCTCGACCGGACCATACTCACCATTCTCAAGCAAGTCTGCACTCTTAAGGATAGCCGCCTCTAGTGCTTTGTGTCTACTGAACGTTTCAAACTCCTGTAGAAGCCAGTCATAATGATTTTCTTGTAACTGTCCTGGATCTTTTAGATTACTATCTGTTGCTGCATTGATCATATCAAACGTAGGCAATGCATTATGTTCTTCTACATAATCTTTTAAAAACTTTGCAGATTCTTGCAAACGTCTATCAAATGTTTTAGGATCAAACACACCTTGGCATCTAACAAACGACTCTGCGTCTGTCATAAACATTTCTAGATATACCTTTTGTATATCATATCCATAATCTGTGTTTTGTCTTGTCATCTAGTAATAATTACCTATTCAAAGTTTTTTAAATTTAATTCTGATAGTACTTCTTTATTTCCTAATTTACTTGGAAACATATTAAATGCTAAACTATATCTATCTTTGTCTGAATGATTAGGTCCAACGCCGTGCATAATATTAGACTCAAATAACACAAGTGTATTTTTTTGTACATAGCAATTCATTACTTTTTGTGCAATATCAAACTGTGCTAATTTTTCAGCATCGTGCTCAATATGAAAATTACTCTCACGATCATCTGTAAATACTAATGGCACGATATCATCTTGCCAATAATAAGTTCCGCTAATAATACTGTTAGGATGTTTATGTGGCCAATGATGTTGTCCCGGAGATTTTACATTAACCCAACTTTGTGTCATTTGTAAATCACTAGGTTGATGACACAATACATCTTCAAAAAATTCATTTGATTTTTTTGTTAATAAGTTTTTAAAATCTTTAAACTGTGGCTGATTAAGTACATATGTGTCTTCGCTCCACGTACCCCAGTCCTTGTCATAGTCTTCAGAAATAGGTCCTCTGTTAGGAACAGCTTCTAACAGTTTATTAATTTCAGACATATCTTCTTCAAAGTAAACAATTCCAACTAATCTTGGAAATATTTGCGCAACATTCATCATTATGATACCACCTTTGTTTTATACATTATAGCAAATTCTTTAGCGTCTGTCAAGTCATTTACCATCGGTTTACCCTTGATATTGAGTGAAGTATTTAATAACATCGGACATCCTGTTTCTTCATACCAGCGTTCTAGCAAAGTTCGTATTCCGCTACCATCTGGTCCAACCACTTGGACTCTGCTTGTGCCATCCACGTGGGTGATGGCAGGATACAAGTCTCTATTTTTGCAACGGGCGGTAAACTGCATATAACTATTGGCAGGTCCTTCGAAATTTTCGTGGTAGTGTTCTGCGAGCACGACGGGGGCGAAAGGACGGAACTGTTGTCGCTTTTTAATGTCGTTGACTCTGCGTTTAATATCTTCACCTCGTGGATCAGCAAGTAAACTACGATTGCCAAGAGCCCTAGGGCCAAACTCCGCCCGGCCATTCGCAACACCCACGATTCCCGTTTTCTTAAGTTCGCTGACTGCTTCTTCAACTGGATAGTCTCCTTCAATATTATAACCTGTGTATACGTGATCTATTTCCATATGTTGCTTTTTATGAGCTAACACTGCACCAATAGCTGACCCTGCATCTCCCGGGTTAGGCATAATCCATACATTATCAAAATGTTTATATGCTATGCCATTAGCACTACAATTTAATGCACACCCTCCCATAAGAACTAAGTTGCGACTAGAAAGGGTCTTACTCCAATAGTATAGGGTCTTGTCAAGAATCATCTCATAGACCTTCTGGGTGGCTGCGGCGATATCATACATATCTTGTTCAGATGTTAATCCTGTCTTCCACCACCGGCACCCTCGGTGAAGGTTATGAGAAAATTTCACCTTACCCTCTCCTACGTACTCAATAAACTCGTCTAGGATGTCTTGATAGAACCGATTGGCCTTGCCATATGCTGCCATACCCATTAGAATGTATTCGTCCTCGTTAGGTTTCAACCCAATACGTTGTGTCATAGCACTATACCATAAGCCAACACTATGTGGATAGCCCTGACTACGTTTCTTTTTAAGTTTGTTACCCTTGCCTTCCCACACCGTGAGAGTTTCAAATTCTCCAATGCTATCAATACATACTACTGTAGCATCAGTAAAGGGACTAGTATAATATCCGGCAGCGGCGTGACTTAGATGATGACTACTATAACGAATAGGGCAACTAATACCATAGTGCCTAAGATAACTGCGAATGTTGTTTTCTCTGAGTCTCCAGCCTTGTCCTGCTCTAAGCTGTCTAAGAGTTTTTCTAAAAGGTCGTTCGTACCAAACCACTTCATCCGGTTCTCCCCATTGCTTTGCGTATTCAATTAGCTCTGTATTTAAGTCTGGATCGTTCTTTATACCACTGAAGCGTTCGCTGTGGCTTGCAAATTCCAATCCGTCGTTGTTGAACACAGCTAAAGCTGCATCGTGACTATTTGCCGATATTCCCCAAGTAATCATTTGTAAATAAAAGGATCCCGTTTTTTTAGTTCTTCTAGACGCTTTTCTAGTTTGCGTTGCTCTTGTCTATTTTTTAGTGTGCGTAAAGGCCACGTTAGCCAGTCTAATATTTTTTTAATCATTACTACCTTTCGATGCGTGGCTTAGGTGGACTTGTTAATTTCCACCAAAGCTCTTTCAATTTCTTTTTTAACCAAACCATTTTTTTGCTCTCAGTCTTATCTTTAACGGTGATTCTTCTGCACTAACAGCAATACTATGTAATGTATATAGCCTACCATATTTTTGTACTGCATCACCTATATCGTTTATGTCTTCTGTCCAATCAGGCATACTAACACTATACCCTAATTCGATAGCACGTTCAACAAGTTTACTGCCTGCACTATCTCTGTCAGGCACAACAATAATTTGTTTCTGTAATTTATTTAACAACATTGCTTGTTGGTCAGAAATTTCTGACCCTCCCAATGCACAACCTTCTACGTGTAATGCATCGAGCTGACCCTCACACACAATAGCAAACACTTTGGTGTGACGTTGTTCATCTAAGTTGAATACGTATCCAGGTTGCATTTCTGTAAGGTACTTGGGTTTCTTATCTGGTGTAATAGCCCTAGCAGTCCAACCTACCACCCTGCCTTCATAGTAAAAGGGTATAATCAATCTATCACGGTATCCTAGGCTTGGGCTCCAGTGATAGTCAATGTCATCTATGCGTAGGTCACGCTCTAGCATATAGGCAAACACATTCACCATACGCTCTGGTATAGTGCCTACTTCGGCCCACTGATGATCTGCTAGTCTAACAGCATCGTCTGGCAACGGGACAGTATTAAACGTTGGCAGCGTTGCAATGCGCGATTGTGCTTCAACGCCTTCATTCTCTCTCATAACCTCTAGTGCCACCTTGTTGATTACATCATCAGGTGCTCCTGTCCACTGGAGTAGTTTACGCAACTTATGAGAGAAGTTTCTGCCCGGTTGCCAGGATGCCTTGAAGCCGCAGTTAAAACAGTGATAACTAACGCCTCCATCCGGGTTGCTTATTAAGCCACCGCGGCCGCGAGTGTCTGCACTGTGACCATTATGATGGCAACACGGAGCATTAAATGATAGCCAGCCACTTGGCGTTTGCTTACGCTTGGCCGGCAAGTATGTCAGAACTATATCGTTTACTACACTCATATTATGATTATACAATCATATAAGTGTAATGTCAAGCGTTTTTTAGTAGATTAATCCGTATGCTATGCACCAAAGTTCTAAACCTAATCTATATATGATATAGTAAAGAACAGGAGATGCTACTAGTAGTCCGGGCCAAAACATTGGATGTTTTATTAAGTGTTTCATATTAAAAGTATACTTTGAACCCTGCTTTCCAATTACGTCCTAATTGACTGTAACCGTCGGGTCTTTCGTATTCCTTATTACTTATATTATATATGCCAGCAAATATTTCTACATTATCTTTTAAATGCTTTAATTCAGCATCATAAGTTATAACTGAACTTTTGTCAATTGTAGCAAATGTTTTGCTGTCAATATCTTTGTGTTTGCCGTAATAGTTTGCCTTTGTGCTGTATTCTATGCCGTTTATAATTCTAGCTACTTTTACATTGCTTGTAAGTTTAGGGCGGCGTAGTTTCTGTTCGCCGTTTGACTTACGTGCATCAGTAAATGCAACATTGCCTGTAATAAAATAATCATCTATACTATGGTTAATTGATGTTTCTATACCTTTAGTGTAAGATTTATCTGCGTCGTTAACGTATGTTCCGTCATATATAATTGCATTAGATTCTTGGGTTACAAATACTGCTGTATCAAATATATCATTATTGTAACCTAGTTCTAATCCTATAGTGTCTTCTTCTTTAAGATTTGGATTACCATTGAATCCATAGTTGTCTTGACCATACATCTCATATAATGTAGGTATACGGTAACCGAGAGATACACTTCCTCTATAACCGTTTTTATGCAAGCCGTATCTACCGGTAACTTTATTACCAAACTCGTCTATGCTATCATATCTTAGACCTGTTGATATTATAAAATTATCTTCAGTTAGTATATTTGTATTAACGAAAATTCCATTTGTGTTTCTAGTTTTATCAACACTGCTAGTATACGGAAACGCTCCTCTAATATTAGTTAAGAAGTTTGCATCAACATTTTCGTGTTCTGCTCCTATTGTAACATCAGCTTTGTTAAAATTTAATATATGCGAAGCAAGAAAAGTATTAGTATTACTTTTGTAATTTCCTTCAAGCAATCCGTCTTTTGTGTATGTTCTATTGTGATTAGAATTATTAAAAGCAAACCTACTATTATTTGTGTTCGCATCAAATTGCAAGTTAGTCCAATGCCATTTACCAGTATAGTCTTCTGTATCAGTCATTCCGTCTAGATTAGAATTATTTAATTCGTTAATAAAATTCAATCTATAGTTTGCAATATCACCGTAGTACATAAAATTTAAATTATAGTTTGTACTGTCATATGGATCAGTTTCACTGCCTCCAGGATATACACTTATGCCATCTGTTGATTGCTGCTCTGCACTTATAGTATATGCAAGCCTGTTGCTGATATCAGACACTTGTACTTTCTTTGTACTTGAATTATTTGAACCTACACTTAATGTAGCATAAGAATTATATGATACATCTGATATTAAGTTTATAACACCTCCAGAAGCATTTGCCCCGTATACACTGCTCATAGGACCTTTTATAATTTCTACAGAACTTATTCCTGTAAAATTATGCTGTCCAATATCATCTGTTCCTGTTGGACTAGAATGATCTTTGATAGGTATGCCGTTGAGTGTTATTAAATTTTGATCACTGTCAGCACCTCTAATATATAATGAGCTTACTTGTCCTTTTGGACCGCTAGTTACAATATCTAAATTTGCTACATCTTTAATATCTTCAGATTCTACAATCTCGTATGAATAAGTAACCGGTGCTAGATAAGATGGTGTTCTTTCTGCATAAATCCAAACTTCTAACGGTTCAGATTTTATAGTAGTCGTAAAAAAAGCCGCAACAAAAGTTACGACTATAGTCAGTATTATTTTATTTTTCATATTACTATTATATAGTAATATTGTTGCGTTGTCAACTAGTTTCTGACTAATATTTTACTTATTTTATTTGCAGGATTTGCTGTGGCTTTAAATCTTAAATGACTAAACACTCCATTAAAGTTTACAACTACTGGCTCTGTTTCTGCACCATTGAGTGTTAGCGATGTTACATCAGCCCAAGTTGTGCCGTCAATTACGTCATTATCGAGCGTTGCCTGTACTATAATATCGCCTATGTAATTATCTGTATAATATACAGCAGTGTGTAATGCTTCGTTGCCGTTAATACCCGGTTCTGCATCTAGTGTTTCAGATGTCCAATACGGGGTGTCTTCTGTTACTTCAGTAAATGTAGATACACTATAAGTATCTCTAGGACCAGGATATTGACAAGTGTCTATATATATTGTACCACAACCTCCAAAGTGTGCATCGGTATATGTAATTACATTATTACTGTTAGCATCTACAAGATAGATACTATAACTTAAATACTGACTCTTGACATTTAATAGATCATTTTCACCGATTGTAACTTTAAACAATCCTTTTGATTGATTAACATTTACACCATCGTGTTCTATAATTAAATTTTTGTTTTCATCAAACGCTTGAAATTTAATACTGGAGTATCCTGCTAGATCAATAGGTTTTTGATCTGCATTAACCAGTTTAAAGTCCAGTACGTTATCAATACCTGTAAATACTTTTAGTTGTCGTGTGTACACTGCTCTATACTCCGTAAGAAACCCTGCTTCATTAGCAATAACCGTAGTTTTGTTTTTGACTAAATATCTGGGTATAAGTTGCATATTGTATTTATCGGATAAGAATGTTAACAAAAGATATAGAAGAAAATTTCCCCTTTATCAGCGTTGTAGTTTACGGCGGCCAAGAGTATGTCGGCATCATCGCGAATCAGGATCAATGGGTTACATCAATGTATGTGTACACTAATTTAAAATCAACAGAGGAAAAGAAAGCGTTTCTTGATTTAGGAGAAGTTTGGTGGTGGGAGTCTAATCGGTTAATCCCCATTAATATATTTCTAATGAAAGAAATGGAATATTTCAAATATAGTTTAGTTACTATGAATTCAAAAGATGTCAAGGTTACAATCGGACCTTGCACTAATATTAATAATCTTTCAGTTAAAAGAGTAAAACGTAAAAACGTACAATTAGTTAAGAAGTCGAAGCGTTAAATTCTTCAACTAATAAATTCATATGCACTACGCACACCATTGCATAACTTACAGCGTGTGCTTTCTTAAAATAGTAATCACCGTTTGTTGGCTTTGTCCAAACTTCTTTCATTATCGTTTGCCAATCTTTGTCCGCGAGATGCCTCTTTGCTGGACGTATTATAGCTAGTGTCGCTGCTAATTGTTCGACCGAGTTGGGCTTCAATAGTTTCAATAGATTGCTGTGCCCGTTTAGATGAAAGACTTTTTCGCTGAAGTCTTCGTGCTCCAATAGTTCCCATAGTGGTTCCCTTTCCATTAATTTTGTTAGATGTGTTTCGTCCTTAACATCTTTGTATATGCTTACATTAAGGAAGTCTAGTTTAAAGTAGCCCCTGTCTTCTGCTGTTTTATAATCAATAGTAGACAAGTTGTCCACAGGATTATGTGGACATTCAGTTACATATACGCCTGTGTTATGTTTTTTATCAGTGTCTAGTTTTGCAATACGATGTTGTATTTTACTTAAAATAATACCTCTATCTGCAAAGTCAATATCAATATCAGGCAAACTGTTTCTCCAATTTACGTGCTTTCTTCTGTGCCATATCCCATTTCATTTTACTAACACGGTCTTTCATAGTAATACCTAATAGATGATCAAGTTCGTGCAAGTAACACTTGGCGCTATAGCCTTCAATCTTTACTACACATTCTTTTAGATTTTCGTCCCAGTACTGTGCAAGTATTTCTTTAGGACGTTTAACTTTGACAAATGTATTTGGAAAACTCAAGCAGCCTTCAACATCTAACACAGTTTCTTCTGTGTGTTGTAAAACTGTAGGATTAATACACATTGTACTGTTCTTAACACTATCGCCCATAACAAATACCTTTATATCAAGACCTACTTGATTAGCACTTAATCCAATACCGCCGTTAGTAAGCATAAAATCAACCATTTCTTTTTTAAGCTCTTTTGGATTAAAACCCGGGTCTTCAAGGTTTACATCTTTACACTTTGTTTCTAAAATTTTATTTGGATAATGTATTAATTTCATAAATTACTTTCCTTTGCTACATCTTTAACTAGCTGTACATCGTTAGGGAGACGATTAAAACGCATTGCCCAATGTTGCGGATTAATAACGTGATATACCATTTCTAGTTGTTCGTCGTTGAAGTTTCCTAACATTTGTTTTCCGCTTTTACAATTAAGCAATAGCCAAGGTGATATCTTTCCGTCCTTAATGTGCCATACAGCTCTATTCAAACTAACGTGCTGAAAGTAATGCGTCCAAGGTGCTGGTTCGTTTTCTGCCGCCCATTCTAACATTGTTTCAACACTGCGTTCAAGTGCTGTTGTAACATCTTCTTTCAAAATAAATTCAAGAACATATTTTTCATACATCTCGTCTCTACACCAATGATCTAATTTAACGCCGCTTGTAACAACGTAATCAATATATCGTTCAGGGTAGAGAGGTTTGACATTATTGAGAAAACTGCCAAACTTAACAAAAGCATTATAGTAGGGACTAGCACAGAAATCCTCATACGATTTCTCCTTTTTAGATCCTGCACTTAGTTTATAAAACCTTTGAAATGCATAAAATCCGTGTCGTACCCGCTTTTCATCTTTTTGTAAAGCTCTACGTTTTTTCTCGCACATATGAGCAGCAAGAGTTTTTTCTCTTGTATACCCTGTGTTGCAATATTCGCATACGTATGGCTTAGAGTTTGATGTCAATACTATGCTCCTCAGCCAATTGTTTGAGTTCTTTTTTTGTAGATATTCTAGCAAGTAATTCTACCTCGTCTTGTTTCATATTAGGATAGATCTGTTGTAATAGCTTAACACCGTTGTTATTTCCTGTCTTCTTCTTAAAGCCAATCCAGTTGTGTCGTCTAATATCACTGTTTGCATTGTGTAGTGAACAAAGTAGTTGCCATTGTAATTTAGGATGTCTTGTGCCTAATTCGTTCCAGTTTTTATTATAGATTTGATTAGTCATTACAACAGCAAGTTCTTGTGCTTCACGTGTACCAGATACCGAACTAGCATATCTATTAAGTAACCAAAAGTTAACACACTTTTTTTGTTCGTCTGTGAGTTCATTCCATACAGACTTTGCATTGCTATCTATACACGCTAATACATCTTTTACTGGAAACGCTTGCTGTGCCATTCTTCTACATCCTCTGGTGAATTTATCTCAGTACCTTTAAAGTATACACTCGAACAGCCCAAATTCCAACCACTTTTTAACCATCTTAGTTGTTCTAATTTTTCCGTTTGTTCTTCAATAGTAATTTCTAAACCATTGTATAATTCTAATGCATTTCTTTTATAGCCGTATATACCTAAGTGCCATTCGCCATACCCAGTCATACCTCTACCAAACCATAGAGCCTGATCACCCGCTCTAACCATTTTAACTGAGTCAGGATTGTCTTGCATTTCTTTAGGCATTTCTGTAAACACTGTACTAATAGGATAATACTGTAACCATTCAATACATCGTTCTATCATTTGCAATGTTACATCAGGCATATCGCCTTGTACGTTTATAAAGTTTTTGTATTGATCTAATATATCAAACTTAGCAACAGCGCCTGCACATCTTTCAGTTCCGTTTTTGTAATCGCGATGATCTAATAGACAATTTGTACCAATTACATTGTATATGTCTTGATTATCAGTAAGCACATATGTTGGTAGATTAGATGCTATACAAGCATCATACACTCGTTTAATCATTGGCACACCATCTAACAGTGCCAAAGGTTTACCTGGAAAGCGTGTGCTGTTATACCTTGCGGGTATAAGAATAGCTGATGATATCACGTACTACCTCCTCAAAATTTTCTAAGCGTAGCATATTTGGACCATCACTTGGTGCTACATCAGGGTCAGGATGGACTTCCAAGAAAAAGTTCCGGATCCCAAGAGCAGACCCACTACGAGCCAACCCAGGCACGTAATCCCTATTACCACCTGAACTAGTACCTTGTCCGCCGGGTTTTTGGGCAGAGTGTGTACAATCAAAAACAATAGGATGTTCATAATTGTCGAGCATATACATAAGACCAGTATAGTCAACGACAAGAGTGTTGTAACCAAAGCTAGTTCCTCGTTCTGTTATCCAAACTTCTTTTGCATCTTTACACTTACTTAGCACTCCTGTCATATCCCACGGTGCTAAGAACTGTCCTTTTTTAATATTTACAATGCAGTCTGTTGCACAAGCTGCTTGTATTAAATCTGTTTGTCTGCATAAGAATGCAGGAATCTGTAATACATCGACTACGTAAGTTAGATATTGTATTTGATCTACTTCGTGTACGTCTGTAAGTGTTTTTACACCTAGTTGTTCTTTTAGTTCTAGGATATCTTTTACAAATGAGTGTAATCCTACGCCACGCTTGCCGTTTACACTTGTACGATTTGCTTTGTCAAAACTTGCTTTAAAATAATAATCGATGCCATATTTGTCGCATACACGTTTACATTCACGTGCAATTTCTAAACTTTTTTCTAATGACTCGTGCTGACACGGTCCTGCTATAATTCTCAATGGTTTCTCCCTCCGTCAAATACACAAATAAATTTTAATCCAAAGTCAGTTGTGTTGTGTACTTTGTGAAACACTCCGTCTTCTATTAGTACTGTATCGCCTGCTGTTACATCAATTATTTTATGATCAAGTTCCATTTGTCCACTGCCGCTAACAAAAATATAAACTTCTTCTTGTCCGGCGTGTCGATGTCCTGTTGTACTCTTATTAGCTGATAACATTGTACTGCTTACTACTAAATTGTTTAATAATGTGTTATCTTTTACGATATATCTTTCGTCTTCTTTAACAACTTCTCCCCCAATGTCCCAATCTTCATATTTCATTTTTCTTCCTTAATTACATAGTATGTAGTAACAAGTTTGTCCATTAATTTTTTCAATGTTATATTTGTTTCTGCAAGTTCGCATAAGTTTAACCATTCACTGTAGTCCAACAACTTTCCTTGTGCCCGTGCTACAGCACCCGGATCCCCTCCTATAACCCAGCGGGGAATCTCAGGCTTGTTCTGATAACGAGCGTACACAACACCGTTGCTACGCTCGTATATCAGTGCTTCTCCAGGAAGAAGCTCTCCCATTATATTTTACCTAATTTTTTCTTTAGGTATCCTAATAGGACTCCGTATGCAGGTAGGAATACAATTAAGCCAACTACAATCTTAGTCAATGTATTATTCTGTGCAACAACGTGCCAGTTTTCACCAATCCAAGTTAAGTTACCTTCTGCATCTGTAGAACCTGCAAATGCCACATAAAAGAATGAATATGTGTCAATGATGTTTGCCGCAATCGTTGAAATTGCTGGGGCTGCCCACCACGCTTCACTCCATTTCTCTCTAATATGTTGGAATACATACACATCAAGCATTGTACCGATAGCATACGCAATACCTGATGCAAAACCAACTCTATATGCGTGTTCATCACCTAGTGCTAGTAATACAAGCACTGAAGCAATGATAGCAGGAATAATAGCCATTGCTACTACTGCACGACCTGCTTCTTTACCAACCATACGCACTGTTAGGTCAGTTGCTACAACAACGATTGGAAACGTAAACGCTGCTGCCGCTAAAGGAAATGATCCAAACAAAGGCAAGTCTGCCCCTGGGAATAAATCAAATCTAATTGTAACCAAATAATTACTTACTGCAATTACTAGTGTGTGTAAAATTACAAGATTTCTAACTAGAGTCTTGTCTACACCGTCTAATAGTTTTGTAAACATTTTTTACTTCTTTCCTTTTGTTGCGGAGCCTACTGTACGACGAACAATGTCATCGTGATTAAATTCTGCCCAGTATAGTTCAAAAGCGACTCCGTCTTCTAAACCTTCAAACTGGTGAATTTTGCCAGGCTTGACTTGAGTAAAGTCACCTGCTTCAAGAATAGTTTCATCAACTAGTCCTTGATCATCTTGCCAAACTCGAACAATCATCTTGCCCGACTCAACAAAGAATCCGTTCCATTTAAATCTGTGTTCGTGTTCTGAACACTTGTAACCTGCGTTAAACTCAATACGATGAAATTCTAATACACCGTTAGCGTGAATCAATTCTGTTTGACCCCAAATCTTTCCTGCTTTCATTTCTATCTCCAATCCTAAAAATTAAACCAGCCGGTAATAATATATTTTGTTTCTGTCGGCGAAGGCACCCCTCTATGTGTATGAGTCCAGTCTGCCGGCCATATTACTGTTAGACCTTTTTGTGGGCTAATTGAACGTTGTTGATGGAAGAACTCTGTTTCTCCGCCGTCATCAACGTCATTTAGATAAGTCATAAAGACCAAATGCCTAGAGGCTTGTAATCCTTCTGGACCAGATCTTTCGGTATGCCATACTTTGAATCCCCCACCTGGGTCGTACTTTTGAATGTTTATACTATCAATAATTCCCCATTGAGCATAATGATCTGCAAATGGATATTTTTCAACATAAGAGTTAGCAACCTTTCTTAGTTGCTGAACATATTTGTTAGTTAGAGACTCATCTTCCAGATAACAATCAATACTATCTTTTATGTCCTTATCTACTCCGTATGCTGATAATCCTTCGAACTTTTTTGTATTATTTTCAAAATACTCTATTAGCTCGTCACATACTGTTTTATCTATATATTGAGTGTGTATAAAATCCGTCATAGTAAATTTGTATAATCTATTACTTCGCTCTGTCTACTGATATCTTTAATAAAGTACGCACATAATGGTTTATCGCAATCTTCAATTGGTATTGCCAATAGTTGGCCGTTTTTTGTTTTTGGAAAATACCATTTTACATCATTGTAAAAATTTGTTACTTTAATATCGCCAAAGTCAAACTTATAACTGCTTAATGGATTGAAAAGAAATGCTTCGAATCCCCTATCGTTAATACTAGTTAATGGTAAAACTTCTAAGTCATTGCCACTATGACTGTCACCTACTGCGAGGTGCCAATCTATAGGCATCATTATTTCTTTACCATTTATTTCTAAAACCATTGCTGGTGCGCTAAAACTTTCTAAGAAAATTAAAGGTATAAAAAAGAAATCTGGTTCTTTTGCATCTGAGTTATCAAGAACGGCAAATTGAACTTCGTCTTCAAGTTCGTCAGGCATATTCGTTAAAGAAAACGGTTTATTGTCTAGCGTTAATATTTTCATTGTTAGTTCCAATCTACTTTTTCTATAGTGAAAGGATATTGTGCTTCTTTATAGAACTTTTTGCGTTGTGTTAAATGTCTCTTTGCAAATTTGCACGTTGAAGTGATATCCCAAATTTGTACAAAGTCTTTGTCTTTTGCCTTTCTTACGCCTCTACCTATAGATTGAATTACCCGGACAAAACTTTTGCCAGGCTCAATGAGAACAAGATTAAAAATACGCGGTATATTAATACCGACAGCCGCGACACCGTATGTGGCGATAACGACGTGATT
>Ga0213865_10001010_pt1 | contig 18573 bp, 18 predicted proteins | sample PICome_6_FD_160100 | JGI IMG/M metagenome (GOLD analysis project Ga0213865, IMG submission 160100) | Coastal seawater microbial communities near Pivers Island, North Carolina, United States - PICO282 | ecosystem: Environmental > Aquatic > Marine > Coastal | place: USA: North Carolina...
ATTTTGGTCAAACGGATTTCTTTTTGGTTGTTTTAAATCCAAATGATGATGCACAAAATGACACAAGTTTCTTTGTGTTTAGTTCAGGGCAACAGGCCGATGCTATTTCTAATCCCTCTATTGGTGAAGATTTTAGTTGGAATGCTGTTTGGAGTAGCGCTGTTAAAATGAAGGATGATGGCTGGACAGTAGAAATGAAAATCCCTTATAGAACCTTACGTTTTGCTGACCAAGAAAATCCTACTTGGGGTTTACAATTTCATCGACAATTTAGACGTGATAGATCTCAATATACATGGAACCCAATAGACCCTACGAAAGGATATATAGGCCTTTATAATGGCGAATTAAAGGGTTTAGATAATATAAAACCTCCAGTAAGATTAAATCTTTATCCATTTAGTACAGGGATACTTAAGAGTTTTGATGGTGATATTGATACAGACCTTACATTTGGTATGGATGTAAAATATGGTATAACTGATAATTTTACATTAGATGCAACACTTATACCAGATTTTAGCCAAGCCGGTTTTGATAATATTGTATTAAATCTTGGTCCTTTTGAGCAGACATTCTCAGAGCAACGACAATTTTTTACAGAAGGTGTAGATTTATTCTCTAAAGGTGGATTGTTCTTTTCAAGACGTGTTGGTGGTAGACCCTCAGGTGAACTAGATTTAGCAGAAAATGAAGACGCTGACGTTCCAAATGAAGTTAAGGTATTAAATGCCTTAAAAGTATCAGGACGTACAAAAGATGGTTGGGGCTTAGGATTTTTTAATGCGATTACAGAGAAAACATATGCTACAGTTACCGATAACGATACTGGAGATAAAAGACAGGAAGTTGTAGAACCGTTCACCAACTATAATATTTTGGTTGTAGATAAGCAATTTGGAGGTAATTCGGCTATTAGTCTTATCAACACCAATGTGATTAGAGAAGGTGAATTTAGAGATGCCAATGCAACAGCTTTAGTGGCTAATTTAGTTAACAAGAAGAACACCTATAGAGTAGATACTGAGCTTAGGATGAGCAATGTTAATTACCAGAATAATCCTTCAGAAACAGGCTTTAGTAGTTTTTTATTTGTAGGTAAAGTGGCCGGTAATTTTCGTTATAGTTTTGATCACAGATTTGCTGATACGAAATACAACATCAATGATCTTGGTTTAAACAGAAGAAATAATCAAAATGATTTTGGTTTTGATTTTTCATATCAAACATTTGAACCATCAGGCCGTTTAAACAACTATCGATTTAATTTTTTTAGTAATTATCGAAGACTTGTAGACCCTAACACTTTTGCACGATTCAACTTTGGTGGTGGTTATAGGGCTTTTACTAAAAATCTAAACGCACATGGTTTTAGATTAAATATACAACCTGGTAAACAATATGATTATTTCGAATCTAGGGATGGTCGTCCATTTATCTTTGAAAATTCAGTAAGTGCAGGTGCTTGGTTCTCTTCAAACTATAATAAAGTATTTGCTATTGATCTTAGAGCAAACGCAGCAACGCTCTTTGAGGAAGGTAGAGATTTATTTAGATATGATTTTGAAATTGAACCACGTATTCGATTTTCAGATCAGTTATTACTAACCTATGGTTTAAATTTTGAGAATAGAAACGGAGATCGAGGTTATGCAACCAGTGTTGATGACAACCCAATTTTTGGAGAACGTAATAGACAAATAGTAACAAATACAATCTCAGGAAATTACACGTTCAATCCTTTCCATAGCCTAGGGCTTACATTTAGACATTATTGGGATACTGTACAATATGATTATGACCTTTTTACGCTGTTAGACAATGGAAGGTTGACAGCAGAAGAAGGATATAATATAGATAATGTTGGTGATGACCCTAACATAAACTTTAGTACTTGGAACATTGACTTAAGTTATTCATGGCAATTTGCACCTGGAAGTTTCCTAACAGCACTGTACAGAAATAAACTCTTTAACTTTGACGAAAATTCAGAAGATAATTTTACGGAAAGTTTAGATTTGCTTTTTCAACAACCAATGCAAAACACCTTCTCACTTCGCGTCCAGTATTTTATTGATTTTAATGGTATGAAATCAGTCTTTAAAAAGAACAAAACCACCTCTTAATATTGCGCATTTACACATTTAATGTTACTTTCACACTTGTATGGGTAAAACAGTTATTTCAGCTAAACAAATTAAAAAAGCCTTTAAAGACTTACAGGTATTAAAGGGAGTTGATATAACTATTGATGAAAGCGAAATTATTTCCATAGTTGGAGCATCTGGAGCTGGAAAAACTACACTTCTTCAAATTCTGGGAACCTTAGATAAACCTGATTACACAAACGAAACCGAATTAATTATTAATGGTAAGTCAATCAAAGATTTAAGTGATAGCGCTCTTGCCAAGTTTAGAAATGAAAATATTGGATTTATTTTCCAATTTCATCAACTTTTGCCAGAATTTACGGCCTTAGAGAATGTTTGTATTCCAGCATTTATTAATAAAACTCCGAAAATTGAAGCAGAGAAACGCGCCAAAGAACTTTTAGACTATTTAGGCCTTAGTGATAGAATCAATCATAAACCAAATAGCATGTCTGGTGGCGAACAACAACGGGTGGCTGTGGCCAGAGCATTAATAAACCAACCAAACATTATTTTTGCAGACGAACCATCAGGTAATTTAGATAGTGAATCAGCAGAACAACTTCACCAGCTCTTCTTTAAATTAAGAGATAAGTTTAAACAGACATTTGTCATTGTTACACACAATCAAGAATTAGCCAACATGGCAGACCGAAAGTTGGCGATGGTAGATGGTAAAATTGTTGATTAAGATTCAAGAAATAGAACGCTATATCAATATTTCCAGATTAAAATTCACTAGTTACATTTTCTTCAATTACTGCAAGCTGTAAAATGAAAAGTTCTTAAATAAAATGATATTCTTCAGTATTTAAAACATTCTAAATCTGTAATTTTGTAGAGCTTTTTAAAATTAATTACATCATGAATTATAGAATAGAAAAAGATACTATGGGCGAGGTAAAAGTACCTGCCGATAAAATTTGGGGAGCCCAGACAGAACGCTCTCGAAATAACTTTAAAATTGGAGCACCAGCTTCTATGCCACTAGAAGTGGTACATGGATTTGCCTATCTTAAAAAAGCTGCGGCTTATGCTAATTGTGAGCTTGGTGTACTAACTAAAGATAAGCGAGATCTTATAGCTCAAGTTTGTGATGAAATATTAGCCAACCAACATAACGACCAATTTCCTTTGGTTATATGGCAAACTGGTTCTGGGACACAAAGTAACATGAATGTCAATGAGGTAATTGCTAACAGAGCTCATCAAATAGCAGGCAAGAAGATTGGTGAAGGCGAAAAGACCATTCAACCCAATGATGATGTCAATAAATCACAGTCCTCTAATGATACTTTCCCAACTGGTATGCACATTGCAGCATATAAAAAAGTTGTAGAAACAACAATTCCAGGTATAATTCAGCTGCGCAATACATTACATGAAAAATCGATTGAATTTAAAGATGTTGTGAAAATTGGACGTACGCATTTAATGGACGCTACTCCCCTAACTTTAGGTCAAGAATTTTCTGGTTATGTATCTCAATTAGATCATGGTTTAAAAGCAATAGAAAATACATTATCGCATTTAAGTGAGCTTGCACTTGGTGGTACTGCCGTTGGAACTGGATTAAACACACCACAAGGTTATGACGTGCTTGTAGCAAATTATATCGCTGAGTTTACAGGATTACCTTTTGTCACCGCTGAAAATAAATTTGAAGCATTGGCTGCTCATGATGCAATTGTAGAAACTCATGGAGCTTTAAAACAAATAGCTGTGTCATTAAATAAAATTGCAAATGACATTAGAATGATGGCTTCGGGTCCACGTTCTGGTATTGGTGAGATCAAAATTCCAGCTAACGAGCCCGGCAGTTCAATAATGCCTGGAAAAGTAAATCCTACTCAATGTGAAGCACTTACTATGGTATGTGCTCAAGTAATGGGTAATGATGTCGCTGTTAGTGTTGGTGGTACTCAAGGGCATTACGAGTTGAATGTTTTTAAACCTATGATGGCAGCTAATATTTTACAATCTGCTCAATTAATTGGAGATGCTTGCGTAAGCTTTGATGAGAACTGTGCCAGTGGCATAGAACCTAATCATTCAGTGATTAAAGAACTTTTAAATAATTCTTTAATGCTAGTTACTGCCTTAAATACAAAAATAGGTTATTATAAAGCGGCAGAAATTGCTAATACGGCTCATAAAAATGGAACAACCCTAAAAGAAGAAGCCATCAATCTGGGATATGTATCCGCTGAAGATTATGATGACTGGGTTAAACCAGAAGATATGGTCGGAAGCTTAAAATAAATTAAAGCTGAAATATTTTAAACGCCATTCTTCAGAAGATTGGCGTTTTTTTTATTCAAAAAAAATGATAATCTTTACGTTAAAGCATCCAACAAAATGTCTATACTAATAACTAACATAAAACAACTTCTTCAGGTTCATAAACATAATATCACCATATTAAGAGGTGAGGAAATGAAGAAACTTTCAATTTTAGAGAATGCCTATTTGTATATAGAACATGACACCATAATTGAATATGGAACCATGGATGAATACCATCCTATTGATGCGGAAACTACTATCGATGCTACGGGAAGAATTGTACTACCATCTTGGTGTGATTCCCATACGCATATAGTATATGCTGGCGATAGAACAGGTGAATATGTTGATAGGATAAATGGTTTGAGTTATGCAGATATTGCCCGCCGTGGTGGTGGTATTTTAAATTCAGCTAAAAAATTACAAAATATATCTGAAGAGGATCTCTATAATCAATCTATAAACAGACTAGACGATATTATTAAAATGGGCACTGGTGCTGTTGAAATTAAAACCGGTTATGGACTAACAGTTGATGCAGAATTAAAAATGCTTAAAGTAATTAAACGTATTAAACAGGATACTTTGGCGTTTATTGCTCCTACACTACTTGCTGCCCATGCCATACCAGAGGAATATAGAAAAAACAAAGAGGAATACATTAAGTTGATTACTAACGAATTAATTCCCAAAGCTGGTGACCTTAATATTTCACATTTTATTGATGTCTTTTGTGAAGAAGGTTATTTTGATATTGAAGATTTAGAAACCATTTTAAAGGCAGGTCAAGTCCATAATTTCAGGCCAAAAATTCATGTAAATCAATTTAATATTCTTGGTGGTGTTGCTTTAGGTGTAAAGCATAATGCCTTATCTGTAGATCATCTAGAATTATTAAATGACGAAGATATAGAAGCACTCAAAGAAAGTGATACTATGCCTGTAGCTTTACCTGGATGCTCATTCTTTTTAGGTATTCCTTACACGCCTGCTAGAAAGTTAATTGATGCTGGCTTACCGCTTGCTATTGCCACGGACTACAATCCTGGTTCAGCTCCTAGTGGAAATATGAACTTTATTGTTGGTGCTGCATGTGCTAAGCTAAAGCTAACACCAGAAGAAGCCATAAATGCCGCTACGATTAATGGTGCCTATGCTATGGGTATAAGTAATATGTATGGTAGTGTTACAAGAGGTAAAAAGGCAAATTTTATTATTACAAAGCCTATGAAACATTACCGGGAAATCCCTTACTCATTTGCTCACAACCCAGTTGATCAAATAATTATAAACGGCCAATTATTATAAATAAAAAAATCCAGAGGATTTACTTCTGGATTTTTTGCTATTAATCAACCAATTAAGGAATTGAAGGCTACTTTAGGACAAATTCTGAAGCAGAAATCAACTCTTTATCATTAAATACGTTTACTCTATATTGTCCTTCTTCAAATTTTGATTCATCTGAAGCACGAATATATTCACAAATATCTAGGTTACGGTTTTCATAATTAAAACGGCTGATGAGACTATAGTTTAAAACTTGATCATCAAATTGAACTTGTCCATTTGAACCTAATACATTGTTTTTAGGGTCTATGACCTGAACGTAGAGTTCCTTATCGCCAGCCTCTGTCAAAGTGTTTTTAGCTACTGTAAAACAGATTTTAATTTTATCACTACGTCTAGCACGTTCTGTTGGTATTTGTTTACCGCTTCTTCTTTCAATAACACCTAATCCTTTAAGGCCTACAGTCTGTAATGCTGCTGCATCTTCAACAACATTAGCTAGCTCTGTATTTTGGACTAAAAGTGAATCTGTAAACATTGTACGTTCTTTTAACTGAACCTGAGTACTATCTAATGAAACCGCCAATAATTCGTTTTCTACTTTTAAACGATCATTTTCTTCCAACAGAATTTCCATTTCTTCCTGTAGTGCTAAATACTTCTTTCTATATCTCCATAAGCTATTAACACTGTTTTGAGACACCTTTAAAGAATCCATTAGATTCTGAATACGTTCCCTAGCATCAATTAAGTCTTGATTTGTTCTTTCACCTTCAGCAATGGCAGCATCGTAATCCTTTGCCATATTACTAAGGTCTTTCATTACTTGTTGCTTTTCACTAATTAAAACCTTTTCGGTTTCTTGCTTGTCACTGTAAAGCTTAGATGCATAAAATGCCGTTCCTAAAAAAAGGACTAAAAGAATCCCTAAACCTACCTTTAGACCTATTCCTGATTTCTGTGAACTTTCCATAAATTATGATTTTAAGTTATTGTTAATACCTCTTTTAATTTGATTTAAAAATAAAATAAAAATGTACATTTAATCTTTATTTTATTGACCATATGAAAAATCTTGTTTTACTCTCTAAGAAAGACCGAGATCTAATCGTAAACTCTCGTAAAGGCGAATCAAAATTTGGTGAACATATAAGGTTAATACATAACCTCAATAACATATACGAAGCTATTACCAATTTAGATGTCGACTATATAATATTTGGCATTGCTGAGGATATAGGCGTACAAGCGAATCTAGGACAACCTGGTACTAGAAAAGTATGGGAATCAACAATTACGGCACTGCTAAATATGCAGAGTAATGCGTATACTAATGCAAAGAGAATTGCAGTTCTAGGACATTTAAATTATGCAGAAGAACATAATACACTTAATGAGATAGATCAAACCAAAAAAAAATCATTGACACAAATACGATCAATGGTCGAAAAGATTGATAGTGATGTTACATATCTTGTAGCTTGTATTGTAAAAGCCGGAAAGATTCCAATAATTATAGGCGGAGGGCATAACAATTCCTATGGTAATATAAAAGGTACTTCATTGGCATTAAACAATAAGATTAATGTCATAAATCTTGATGCTCACACAGACTTTAGACCAGAAGAGGGCAGACATAGTGGCAATGGATTCAGTTATGCCTTTGCAGAGGGCTTTTTAAAGCGTTATTTTATTTTTGGTCTACACGAAAACTATACATCAGCAAGGATATATAAGACCATTAAAAAACTCAAGAACATCAAGTTTAATACTTATGAGTCTATTGAAATACGAAATGAATTAGATTTTAAGGATCAACTTAATTATGCCTCAGATTTTATATCTAAAGAAGCTTTTGGAATTGAATTAGATTGTGATGCCATAGAAAATATGCCAAGTAGTGCCATGACACCAAGTGGATTTTCCATGAAACAAGCAAGGCAGTATATTAATTTCTTTGGTCAAAATAGTAACGTAAAATATTTACACATCTGTGAGGCATCACCAATAAAAAAAACTCAACAAAATATTGGTAAAGCTATAGCATATTTGATTACAGATTTTATAAGAGCCAATGGAAGTTTGAAATTATAGATTTTCACAAAACATATTCTCAGAATTTTCATGATTTAAACATTGAGTATCTTAAAGCCTATTTTTATGTTGAGCCTTTCGATGAAGAAATACTAAGCAAACCTGAAAAATATATTATTAATAAGGGTGGGCACATATTTTTTTACTTTAAATAATATTTAGTATTTGTTATTAAAATGTTACAAATAATAATTACTGATTTATAGTTAAATATCTTTATAAAAACCAAATTCGATGAAACCAATTAAACCCATACTCTTATTAGTCATTTTAGTCTTTACCCTAGGTTGTAAAAATGATGAATCAAATACAAATGAAAATAAGGCTATTGCTGAAAATATAACTGCTGATCCTGTATTAATACATCCTATTCAGCATGGTACTTTGGTAATAGAAACTAAGGACTTGACTATTTATGTAGATCCAACAGGTGGTAAAAAAGCGTTTAATGGACAAAAAAAGCCAACATATGTTCTAATAACAGATATACATGGTGATCACTTGAGTAATTCTACATTAGAAAGCTTAGATTTAACCAATGTAATAATTATTAGCCCTAAAGCTGTTACCGATAAAATTCCAACAACATTATCTAAAACCATTATGACTCTGAAAAATGGCCAAAGTTACAGTGATGATGGTATTTTAATTGAGGCAATACCCATGTATAACCTAAGAGAGGAAGCCTTAAAATTTCATGAAAAAGGACGCGGTAACGGCTACATCTTAACTATTGAAGATCAACGTATCTATATTTCTGGAGATACAGAAGACATCCCAGAAATGAGAAATCTAAAGAACATAGATAAGGCATTTGTTTGTATGAACTTACCCTATACTATGACAGTTGAGAGCGCTGCAGGTGCAGTATTGGATTTTAAACCAAAAACAGTGTATCCATATCATTATAGAGGGACAAATGGACTAAGTGATATTGCAAAATTTAAATCTTTGATTGAAGCGAAAAATGATGAAATTGAGGTGAAATTGCTTAATTGGTATAAAAAATAATATGTTAAAATTTGATTTGTTGATAAGTAGAAAAAAGTTGTATTTCGCCCAATTTTAGTGCGTTTTGCCGATTTTTATTAACAGTTTATCGGATAAATTGTAATTAAAAAATGGGGTTTTACACATTTATGTGCTAATTGAACTACTTTTTTTTCTATCTTCGCACTAGTCTAAACCAAATCTTAACGTTAATTAATCATGATTATCAACCTACTTAGAAAGGCTTTAATAGTGACCACCACTCAACTTACTATGATTTTAATAGCCGTAGCAACTATTTTTTTAGTATTTATCATTATAGCTGTCGTAAAAATGTATAGGCTAAAAGCTGAGAATAAAAAACTGATGGAAACAAATGCATTTAAGGATGTGGATGAGAGTTATAAAGACTTTACGGGAGGCCATCTTTACAGTGATCATTAAAATAAAATATAAAAGCTCCTTTTTTAACGAGCTTTTTTTTATTTCAAAATTCTTCTAATTTCTATCTCACCAGTTTCTTATACTTAATTCTTTTAGGCATTAAATCACCTCCTAATCGCTTCTTCTTGTTTTCTTCATAGTCGCTAAATCCACCTTCGAAGAAATACACTTCAGAGTCTCCTTCAAAAGCTAATATATGTGTACAAATACGATCTAAAAACCATCTATCATGGCTTATTACAACAGCACAACCTGCAAAGTTTTCTAAACCTTCTTCTAATGCTCTTAATGTATTGACATCAAGATCGTTAGTAGGCTCATCTAAAAGTAGTACATTCCCTTCCTCTTTAAGAGTCATTGCCAAATGTAACCGGTTTCTTTCTCCACCAGATAGTAATTTGACTTTTTTATTTTGTTCACTTCCTGAGAAATTAAAACGACTTAAGTAAGCACGCGAATTTACCTGACGACTTCCCATCATAATTAATTCTTGTTCATCGCTAAAGTTTTGCCAAATTGATTTTTCTGGATCTATGTTTGAGTGACTTTGGTCTACATATGCAATCTTAGCTGTATCACCTACCTTAAACTCTCCTTTGTCTGGAGTTTCTTCACCCATTATCATTCTGAAAATTGTGGTTTTACCTGCGCCATTTGGTCCAATTATACCAACAATTCCTGCTTGAGGTAAATTAAAATTTAGATCATCATATAATAATTTGTCACCATATGCCTTTGCAACACCATTGGCCTCAATAACATTTGTACCAAGTCTTGGCCCATTTGGAATGTAAATCTCTAGTTTTTCGTCAAGCTGTTTTTGGTCTTGACTCATTAACTTGTCATAATTCTTCAAACGCGCTTTTTGTTTGGTCTGACGACCCTTTGCTCCTTGTCTCACCCAATCAAGCTCGCGTTCAAGTGTCTTTTGACGTTTAGATGCTGATTTACTTTCTTGTGCTAAACGTTTTGATTTTTGATCTAACCAAGATGAATAATTCCCTTTCCACGGGATACCTTCACCTCTATCTAGTTCTAATATCCAACCAGCAACATTATCTAAAAAGTATCTATCGTGTGTTACTGCTATTACTGTTCCTTTGTATTGTGCTAAATGATGCTCCAACCAATGAACCGATTCTGCATCTAAGTGGTTTGTAGGCTCATCTAGTAAAAGTACATCGGGTTCTTTTAATAATAATCTGCATAACGCCACACGTCGTCTTTCCCCTCCTGATAATACACCTATTTTTTTGTCGCTTTCTGGTGTTCGTAGGGCATCCATTGCAATCTCTAACTTGGTGTCTAGTTCCCAAGCATTTGAAGCATCAATTTGATCTTGCAATTCTGCTTGACGATTCATTAGTTTCTCCATCTTATCCGGATCACTATAGACCTCTTCTAAACCAAATTGATCATTGATACTATTATATTCATCTAAAATTGCAACAGTCTCTGCAACACCTTCCTTTACAACCTCAATTATTGTTTTATCATCATCTAATTGTGGTTCTTGTTCTAGATACCCAACTGAATAGCCTGGTGAAAAAACAACATCCCCTTGATAATTCTTATCAACTCCAGCTATAATTTTAAGTAATGTTGACTTACCAGACCCATTTAAACCAAGAATACCAATTTTAGCTCCATAAAAGAAGCTTAAATATATATTCTTAAGTACTGGTGTGTTGGCAGATTGAAATGTCTTGGTAACACCAGACATTGAAAAGATCACTTTTTTGTCATCACTCATTTTAAACTCGTCCTTTTAATGCATTAAAAACCCATGCAATTGCAAAAAATCCTATACCAACAGTTGCAAAACCCCATCCTGCTACATCATCATATCGATATGCACCCATTAAAATTAGTACTACTCCCATTATAATCATAAGCACTGTTGCCCATGCCAATACGGTATTCTTATTCATCGCCATTGTCTTAAAGTTTGAATTAGTTAGTTAGTTTTAAACAAATATCGTGAAATAAACTAAAAAAAGCATCCTATTGGCAGGATGCTTTTTTTGCTACAAATCATGTCTTCTGTTTAGTGCATTGGTACTTCGATAATTACAAGTTCTGAATTTTCAACGGAAACTATATCAACGGTATTAATTTCACTTATACCTATCGCATCTCTTTTAGACAAAGCTATTCCGCCAACATTAATTTCTCCATCTGCAACAAAAATATAGATACCATTATCGTCAGACTTCAATTTTACTTCAATAGAATGATTAGATTCTAAGGTCGTTCTGTAAATGTAAGCTTGCTGACTAATAGGTAGTGCCTCACCTTCGATCTTATCTTTCGGTGCGACTAAAGTTTGAAGTTTGTTCAACTTACCTTCGTTGGAAAACTGATGTTGCTCATAATTAGGTTTTAAATTCATTTCTTCTGGAATAATCCAAAGCTGAAGAAAATTAACTTCATCAGTTTTACTGTCGTTAAACTCAGAATGTGTTAAACCAGTCCCTGCACTCATTACCTGAACTTCACCTACTTCAATAGCACGCTTATTACCCATACTGTCCTTATGTGATAAAGCACCTTTTAATGGAATTGAAATGATTTCTATATTTTGATGTGGATGCGTACCAAATCCCATTTTAGGTTGAACAATATCATCGTTTAAAACGCGTAACATACCAAAGTTCATCCGCTCAGGATTTTGATAACCTGCAAAACTGAATGTATGATACGATTTTAACCAACCATGATCTGCATATCCTCGAGTATTAGATTTGTGAATTATAGTTTTCATAATATTTTATTTTATCATTAATATTTAGCTTACTGGCAAAAAACCCATTTTGCCCATTTGATAATCTCTCATAGCTTCTAACAACTCAGTTTGTGTATTCATAACATACGGCCCATACGTAGCAACTTCTTCATTAATTGGTTCTCCTGATAGAAATAACAATAAGCTATCTTCTACAGCCTTAATTGCAAACCCATCACCATCTTGATTGAACCTTATTAATTGATTTTTATTCAATTCTAAGAGCACTTCATTATTTATAACAGCTTTTCCCTTTAACAAATAAATGAAGCCTTCATGAGTATTAGAATAATTAAATGATTCTTCCCCGCCTTTTTTTGCATGAATCATAAAAGAATTTACTGGCGTCTGAGATCTTATTTTTCCCTGAGCATCATTTAACCTACCTGCAATTACTTTTGTTACGACTTTTTGATCTTGAGATGTTAAAACCTCAAAATCATTGTCTCTAATATGCTGGTAATTTGGTTGCATCATCTTCTTTTCAGCGGGTAAATTGAGCCAAAGTTGTATACCTTCAATGGTTCCACCACGTTTTACGAACTCTTTTGATGGGCCTTCAGCATGTATTATACCCCTTCCAGAAGTAGTCCATTGTACATCGCCTGTCTTTACAATACTTTCATTACCTAATGAGTCACGATGTAATTGCTCGCCTTGCACCAAAAAAGTAACTGGTTCAAATCCACGATGTGGATGTGGTCCTAGGTCAAAAGGATTGCTTCTTTCGTTTATTTCATAAGGACCATAATGATGCAAAAGAATAAATGGATCAATCATTTCAATTTGCTGGGTCGGTAAAGGTTGACGTAGACGAATTGGACCCATATTAACGAAATCACTTCGTCCTACTCTTTTAATAGTGTTATTTTTCATTTGTTTTTCTTCTTTTAAGTTATTTTCCATGGAGAATAATTAGTTAAAAAAATGCATTAGCGCATTTTATCTAATAGATCACTTAATTGTTTAGCTTCATCTTCATCTATATTCTTAAGCAAATCTTTGTTTAGGTTTTTGGGAATAGACTCTAATAATTCTTTTCCTTCTTTCGTTATAACGATCTTAACCACACGCCTATCATGCTCTGACGGTAATCTTTCAATATAATTTTTAGCACACAATTTATCCATTAAGCGCGTTGCATTTGGTGAACGCTCTAACATCCTGTCTTTAATAGTCTGAACTTTTAGCGGTTCGCCAGCTCCTCTTAATATCCTAAGAATATTATACTGTTGAGGTGAAATACCAAACTCCTTAAAAAATTCGTTTTGACAACTAGTAATCCAGTTGGCTGTATAAATTATATTCAAAAGAGCCTTTACTCTATTATTTGGAAACGTTGAATTGATATCCTTGGCTAAATCTCCCATATTAAAATCTTATATCGTTATAATCACTTTTCTTATTAAATACTGCATTTGCAAAAGGGCAAAGTGGCATAATTTTAATATTCTTAAGTCGTGCAAATTTCACCGAGGCCTCCACAAGCTTATATCCTAAGCCTTGACCTTTTAATGTGTCATCAACTTCTGTATGATCTATTATAATCTTATCGGGTCCAGCATAGCTATCTGTCATTGACGCAAGCTTCTTACCTTCTGATTCTAGAAAGAATTCGCCTTTTTTATTATCATCATATTGTTGAATATTCATGACTATAGACTTTCTTGAAATTGATTCACCTCTTCTAGCAAATCATTGTTCAAATCTTCATTTATAATTTTACCATCCTTAAAATTATCATAGAAAGAAGGTAGTGAAAATTTCCCTACAACATTGGCATCATGTCTTGGAAAACGTTCTGAAGCCATTTCTAATACTGATGCTCCACCCCTTCCACCAGGTGATGACGCCATTAACAACATTGGCTTACCTAAAAATGTTTTTTGTTCCACACGGCTCGCCCAGTCAAAAATATTTTTAAAAGCTCCTGAGTATGCTCCATTATATTCAGCAAGTGAAATTATAATACCATCTGCACCTCTAATTTCATCCACAAAAGCAACTGCCTCATTTGGGTGACCAGATTCATTTTCTCTATCTGAACTATAAATTGGCATTTCAAAGTCGTTCAAATCTAGAACCTTTACTTTTACATTATCAACCAAACTTGAAGCATATGTTGCGAGTTGTTCATTTATTGACGTGCTACTGTTACTACCAGCTAATGCGATTATTTTTTTCATGATCTATTTTTTATTTAATTCTTCTATAAAATATGTACGATACCATTAATAGTATTAGCGCCATTAAAGCTCCCATGTGTTCACCATCATTTATCATATAATGAGCAAAAAAAGCAAGGATAAACGCAAAAAAGAAACCAGAATAAGCCCATTCCTTTAGACTATATAATCCTGGCAACCATAACAAAACAATGCCTACTAGTTTTATAACACCATAAGGATAAATAAGATAGGTTGGATATCCAAAATTTGTAAAGGCTACTTCAATATCATCGTGTTTAAAAAAATACATGCTTATTGAAAACAACATCATAACTGTTAATAATGCTGTTGCTACATAATAAATAATTCTATCTCTTTTCATTTTTAATTGTTTTAGTTAAACAAATGTATGTAAAATAAATTTATATTCCTAGGTATATATTTCCATGTAATTAATATTTAACATTTCATTTTGAAATTGGTGTTAAATTATAATACTTATGTTTCGTAAATTCGTAAAATAGAAAAACACATTAATGGATATCAAGTTCAATAAAAACGAAGACCACAATAAACTTCTACTCTCTACCCTTAATAGAAAATTTACTAAAGTAAAACTAGGAGGAGGAGAAAAAAGCATTGCTAAACATCATAGCAAGGGTAAAATGACAGCTAGAGAAAGGATTGATTATCTACTAGACCCAAAATCAAAATCAATCGAAATTGGTGCATTTGCTGGTGAAGACATGTATCCTGAATATGGTGGTTGTCCATCTGGTGGTGTTATAGTGAAGATTGGATATGTAAAAGGAAAACAGTGTATAGTTGTTGCTAATGATGCCACTGTAAAAGCCGGAGCTTGGTTTCCAATTACCGGTAAAAAGAATTTGAGAGCTCAAGAAATTGCAATTGAAAACAGGTTACCAATTATATATCTGGTTGATAGCGCTGGTGTATTCCTTCCGATGCAAGATGAGATATTTCCTGATAAAGAACATTTTGGTAGAATATTTAGAAACAATGCTGTAATGAGCAGTATGGGAATTACCCAAATTGCTGCAGTTATGGGTAGTTGTGTTGCTGGAGGCGCATATTTGCCTATTATGAGCGATGAAGCTCTTATCGTAGATAAAACAGGAAGCATTTTCTTGGCTGGTAGTTATTTAGTTAAGGCAGCCATAGGAGAAACAATAGATAACGAAACTCTTGGTGGTGCAACGACACATTGTGAAATTTCTGGGGTTACAGATTATAAGGCTAAAGATGATAAGGATGCCTTGGATACTATTAAAAATATAGTTGACAAAATTGGTGATTACGACAAGGCTGGATATAATAGAATTAAGTCGGCGAAACCAACTGAAAATCCTGAGGATATTTATGGTATAATACCAAAGAGCAGAGCTGATCAATATGATATGAATGAAATAATCAAGCGATTAGTAGATAACTCTGAATTTGAAGAATACAAAGCTGGTTATGGACAAACTATAATCACTGGTTATGCACGTATTGACGGTTGGGCTGTTGGTATTGTGGCCAATCAAAGGCAAATTGTAAAAACTAAAGGTGCTAAAACCAAGCCTAGCGAAATGCAATTTGGTGGTGTTATTTACAATGACTCAGCAGATAAAGCCACAAGATTTATATCTAATTGTAATCAAAAGAAAATTCCGTTAGTATTCTTACAAGATGTCACAGGATTTATGGTTGGGAGCAAATCTGAGCATGGAGGCATTATAAAAGACGGTGCCAAAATGGTTAATGCGGTTAGTAATTCTGTAGTGCCAAAATTTACAGTTGTAATTGGTAATAGTTATGGTGCAGGTAATTACGCTATGTGCGGAAAAGCCTATGACCCAAGATTAATTTTTGCATGGCCTAGTGCTGAATTGGCTGTAATGAGTGGTAAATCTGCAGCCAAAGTTCTTTTACAGATAGAAACAGCTTCTTTGAAAAAGAAAGGTGAAAAAATCACTAAAGAAAAAGAAGAGGAACTTTTCAATAAAATAAAGTCGCGCTACGATAATCAAGTCTCACCATATTATGCTGCGGCAAGACTTTGGACTGATGCCGTAATAGATCCATTAGATACTAGGAAATGGATTAGTATGGGTATTGAAGCAGCAAACCACGCTCCTATTGAAAAGCCATTTAATTTAGGTGTGCTTCAGGTTTAATTCCCTTGATGATCTTTTACTCTAGGAACAGTCAGTAATTTAGTCTGTCTTCCATTTACATATCTAAAGCCATCTTTGCCCCAAAAACCAGCTTCTTCGAGCATAATCCGTATATCTCGCTTCCATTCTGGTATGGTCACAGTTGTGTTTAGTTCAATGGCGTAGACGGTATTTTCATGCAGTGGATAGTCACCATTTACTGGCACACCGCTTTGTGAATCCCACATGCCCAATGTTGTACCAGAACTATGACCATATGTACCTAAAGGATGAGTATATATAGCAGGTCTTAAACCTTCGGCTTTACCTTGATCCAGTGATTCTTTCAAAATTTCATTGCCTGTTTTACCTGTTTTGAAATTCGAAGTGAAAATGTCTTGGATACGATTCCCGTCTTTCAATGCATTCTGTAGATATTTTGGAGGCTCTTTTTCATTTGGCCTTAAAACATATGCCAATTCTTGGCAATCTGTATTAAGTCTTAAATAGGTAATCCCAAAATCACAATGCACCAAATCACCAGGAACAATGACCATATTTTCAGGTCTATTTGAAAAAGCGTAAAGATGGTTCCCTAACTCTTCAGCCGTCCTTTGAACGTCAACAGTAGGATGAAACCAAGTCTCAAGCCCTAATGATGTTACCTTGTCTCTCATCCACCACTCTACATCTGTTGTTGTTGTTATTCCTGGCGTAATAACTTTCTCAGAAAAAGCCTCAGCAATTATACCATGTGTTATATCAACCAACTGATTGTAGATAACCATTTCTTTTTCAGTCCTTGTTTCTATCCATCCAATGGCAAGTTTCTCGGCAGATACTACTTTAGACTGTAGTTTATTTGGCAGAACGGCCATAAATTCTTCATAATCTGTTTTAACAATACCATCACATATGTTAAAATTATTAGAGTAATTTAAACCAATTACCTCAGGATTGCGTTCATTTATAATGTCTACTAAGCGTTTCCACTGATTTGGCTCTTTCTCTTTGTCCCAAGCCGAAATAATATTTTCACCAAAGTTATAACGTGCAACAGCTAATTTTTCAATGGTATTTTGTGTTTTGTTTCTATAGAATACTAAAATTGTTCTTCGTCTTGCATTTAACCATGTTGCTGGCAACATAGTTTTTAAAACAGGGTCCTCATTATATTCTCTTGAAATTAAAACCCACATATCAATCCCAGCGCTATCCATTAATTCTGGTAATAAATTATTGAATCTGTCCTTCAATATTTCATCCACAACTTGAGCACGTTGCTTCTCTTGCAATATTTGTTGAGCGTTAATGCTTGAAGTAAATAAAATAATGAGTAGAAATATATTTTTCATGAATAACTTAATTTTGTCCCGAATTTACCAAAATTAAACCATAAAAAAAGGATGCATTTTGCATCCTTTTTAATTCTGTATATATAATCTTAAGCTGTACCTGCTCTTTTTGCCTTTCTCTCTTCTTTTATTTCCTTGAATCGCTCAATTGCCGAACCAAATACCCAATAAGGTATAACAAACGTTAAAAGGAATATCATCAACCAAAATCCAATTGTTAATATGGTTAAAAAAGCTAAAAATCCTAAGTATTGATCAAATTCAAACATAATAGCGGTTCGTTTATCCGTTGCAAAGATAAAACCAATTAATAAGTTTTACAATAGCATTTTTGAGTTTTATCAACAGATTATTAAAAATATTATCGAAGATTAAAAGTTCCTAACGTGATAATCTACAAGACCGTCAATTGGTCTACGAACAAAATTACCAACCTTGAATCCATATTCCTTTGATACTTCATGTATTTCTTCTTGAGCAAAAAATGCAATAGATCCTGCAAAATGAACAGGTACACCATTGTTTATTTCTTCCCTAAATTGAAGGATCATATTTTCACTAAATATTCTAAACCCTTTTTTAATAAGATCCTTGATATAATCGGAATCTTTATTTAAAAACATAAATTCCGCAAAATTCGCTAAATATGCATTAGGATTTGGCTGTTTATAAAGATTATATTTAATGTGATCGGCTTCTAATTCATATTTATGTTCAAATGCAAGATTTATGGTCTCAGGCATTTTATTAAAGTAGTAATCCCTAATTAATTCTTTACCATAATAATTACCACTTGCATCATCCATTAACGTATATCCCAAACTTAAAACTCTTTGGTGAAGATGAACACCA
>Ga0213865_10001014_pt1 | contig 18558 bp, 29 predicted proteins | sample PICome_6_FD_160100 | JGI IMG/M metagenome (GOLD analysis project Ga0213865, IMG submission 160100) | Coastal seawater microbial communities near Pivers Island, North Carolina, United States - PICO282 | ecosystem: Environmental > Aquatic > Marine > Coastal | place: USA: North Carolina...
AAAGCTCAGCCCCCCGCGTGGAAAAAGCTCACCCCCACGTGGAAAAAGCTCACCGCAGTTTCGCGGTGCGCAGCGCCTGCTTCATAGTTTTCTTCAGCATGAGCTTCATGTGCTTGCTGGCAAACTTATTCATCAGCCCGTGGAAGTCTGTTTTCTTCTTATAGCGCGGCATATGGTCAAGTATGTGAAACATCTTCTGCGGCTTGCCTTTGCCCGTCACACGATAAATACCGCCCGTCTTATTGCCACCGCCAAACTTACCTAAGCTATGCGGGCCAGCCGCGAAATACCTAACGCCGCTCTTGCTGTACGGCTGCTTGATGCCAGCGCTTACCTTATTGACCTGTGACATCAGAATGTTGTTCTTGCTGCCTCCAGTGCGGCTTGTGGGCGTCATAGCCCTAAATATGCCATTGTAGGGTATCTCACGCTCAAAGCGCTTCTCTACGCCCTTTCTGGGGCGCAAGCCGCCCTTGTCCTGCACCTCAAGGTAATGCTTGCCCACTTGCTTATCCTTGCGCCGCACAGTCATCACAAGATTGCGCTTCTTGGCTGGCTGGAAGTAAAAGGCATTCAGCGTGTAAGCATTGGCGTTTGTAAACTTGCGCTTCATATCGTTCTTATTGATGCGCACCAGAAACTTGCCGGTTTCATTCATGGCCTTCGATGTGGCAAACGGGATCTGCGTCTGCACCATATTTGACAGCTTGCGGTTCAGCTTGGCCGTGTCGCCCTTCATCTCAAACGAAAACATATAATACCCCTACGTGGAAAAAGCTCACCCCTACGTGGAAAAAGCTCAGTGTATTTCTTCTATCAGCCCATTGTCTGAGGTAATCATTTTAATCACCACCAGCATTGCCATCAGCACATCTCGCGTCTCAGCGTCATCAGCAATACGCTCATCGATAAAGTCGAATACCTTATCTATTTCTTCGGCATCCATCTCAGCGTCATCACTTGGGAACCTTACGATGCTCATCATGCTAACTTCCTTTTCTACATCATAGCACAGGATTGCATAAAAAAAATCCCCCAGCCGAAGCCGAGGGAAGTTATGAGGCCCTACCACGACAGGGAGGTAACGTGGCAGGGGAGCAGGCGCATCTCTGCGTAAGATGATGCTACTGCTTATGCAGTTCATATGCAAGCGCCAGATAGCCTATGGCGTCTGCAATGCTGTCCTTGTGATAGTCACCCTTCGCTAATCGGCCAAGCTTCAGATCGGCCATCATAATGCAAACCTCATAGGATGACACATAGTTGCCCATGTGCTGCGTCCATCGCTCTGCAATGTTAGCGAAGTTTTCTGATGGCGTTCCATAGTCAGCTTGCCGTTGACCGTGGATTAGGTTGCTTGCCTCGCGCAGTATTTCGTTTCGTCTTGTTGGTTGATCCATTCTTCTTCTCCAATTCATATTTCCGCATCAGTATCAGCCGACGCTCTTCTTCGCTCCACTTGGGCAAATCCACGCCCAACACTTTTCTGCGATTGGCGAAGCCTTCTAGCTCATCAATATCGTGGATATTTTTTAGCTTATTCGCCACTGATTTTGTCGCATCACTTTGACTACCGTCGCAGTGTAGCATCCCTAAAGGGATTTGCGACACATACGACGCACGTCTGTCACCGTCGTAGTTTTGCGTCGCATAGCGTCGTAACCGTCGCACTTTGTATTTTTTACCGTTTATTACCAATGACTTATAATCATCCGTAAAATGCGACGCTATTCTACGCTCTGTCATTTATCCTCCATTTTGTGCGATTTTGATATAACCCCGATTTTATCATCATTTTTGTGCATTATGCTCTTATCTATCAGCCCGTTTATTGCCCTCGCCCATGCGTCTCTTTTGTTGGATACCGTCAGCTTTCCCTCGAAGTGTTTTCGCAGTTTATCCTCATCTATAATCCAATAAGAGCCACCGGCAGGCCATCCCGCGCCAGATGGGTTTACCCCTCCTTCGCCTTCATCCTTCAACTGCTGAAATGCCTCCAGCAGCTTCTTCTGGTTCCCAGATGGTTTGCCCTTCTTCGCCTCTTTCACGTCTTCTTCAGTGGCCTTTTCGATCAGCACAGTTGTCACCTTATCGCCATCCTGATCTATTCCAAGCTCTTCGACGCGAAGTGTGAATGGAAACTCTGCGCCAGTCTCCATGTCGCGCTGCTTGGTGGCCCTAGCAAATCTGATGTCGGTATCCTTGCTTTTCTCAAGCTCAATCTCTGCATCAGTTGCGGCGCGTAATGAGCTATGCCCGCGAGCGCCAGCGGCAGTATCCTTTCCAGAATGATGAACCACCATAACGTGCGATTTGGTGAAGTCTCTAAGCTCATCAATGTTAGATATAAACGCAGTCATATCTTCTGGCCCGTTTTCATTCCCGCCCGCCATTGCCCTCGATAGCGTATCAACCACAATCAACTGCAATGGCGCACCCGCATCAGCCTCTATTTCCCTGCACAGCTTCCCAAGCTCAGGCAGGCTTTGACTAGGGTGCAGCAAGTCAACAGGTGATGGCCGCACGTACAATGGCACGTCAGACCGCCCATAATGCTTCGTGAGCGCGTAAATCCTGTTGTGGAATGTCAGCCCACCTTCTGTGGCCAAATAAAGCACAGGGCCACCGTCTACGCGAAACCCTTGCCACATATCATTTGCCGCAATGCACCAAGCCATATCCAAGCAGATAAATGATTTGCCCACATTAGATGGCCCGTAAACCACTGACATCTGCTGTTTTGCAAGCCACCCCTTTATTAAATAGTTGCTCTGCAATATCGGTTGCGCTTGGTCTGGTTTAAATACCGTATTTAGCAGACTATCTTCGCTCTGCGGCTCAGGGATTGGCTCTTCTGCTATCTTCTGCAACGCCTCAAATGGGTTATCATCCTTCTTCTTGCTGCTTGATGGGTTTATTTCTTGGCCATATGCTCTGACAGCATTTTCAATAGACCCGTCATGCTCAAAGTGCGCATATAGTGAAAAAGCATCACCCCAGCAGTATGCGGCCTTATCATTACCCTTCTTGTTGCCAATCCCAGCACTAGCATCAGATCCAGATAAGCTGACCCAATGCGTCTCATAGTTGCGCGTTGCGAATGACTTTGTGGATTGATATGGGCTGCGCCACTGCCTGCTTCCCCTTAGCTGCTCATATCCATACTTGACCAAAAGATCCTCTATTGAATGGCGAGCGTTAAACTCATCGATAGGCATGACCTGATCTGGATTTTCAGCAAGCTTTCGCTCACGCTCCTTGCGCCTTGCCTCACGTTCACGTTCAACTTGCGCTAGTAGTTCAGCCTCCCTTTCTTCATTCGCAACTGCGCGTATGAATATTGGATGGTTATCCTCTATAGATAGCGGGCGATCACTGATCGTCTTGTGCTTATAGAAGAATGGCTGATTGTCTTCACCGCGCAACTCTGGCGGTACATTTGGCAGATAGATGACCTGACCATATCTTGATAAGACAGGATCAGCCTCAATCCCTTTTTCTGCCAGCAAGTCAAACAGAGCAGTCTGAAACTCATTATATGTCTTGCCGATCATTGATTTCGCAGTTGGAATTAATACGCGCCACTTCTTATTCCAGTCAGATGAGCTAGAAGATGAATAAGCGATCATAGCGCAACTGCCAGTAATATCCGTTATGGCATCTATGATATGGTCTAACTCGTGATTGCCATCATCGATGTCCACCGCAAGCATGTGGAATTTACCACGCTCCTTTTGCGCTTGATGCGATCTACCATCATATTTCTTATAGCTGGATGGTATTATAAATGAGGCATCAAGCTTTGGCTTGCACTGCGGCTCAATCACCAATTTGGCTATCTCCTTCCACCCAATCCCATCATATTCCTGATCTGGATGGTCAATCTTTGTATCATAGCTCCCATGAGCAACTAAAAACTTATCATTCATTTTGACTGCTCCACTAATACAGATTTCATTTGGCTACCCGACCAGTGACGGTATCTGTAGCGATCTGGAGTGAACCTGACACCCTGCGAAGGCCGGAACACCATAAATGGCGTTTCGCCTAAGAAGAATGCAAATGAAGTGCTGTTAATAACGATATAGCCGACATTAAAGTGAGCCATGACAGTAGTTAAATATTTCATAGCTCCATCGCTCTCAACTGCCAGCCGATTAGAAGCAATTGGCCCAATGAATACTGGATTTTTCAGCTCTACTGCATAGCTATTCGCTTGCGCTGCTGCTAGTGCCATCTGAGATGAACTTAGAAGTGACTTCTTGACCTCAATGGGAAAATAAAAGTCATCAAAGCGAGCGACAAAATCTAGTCGCTTACCGCTTTTTAATGTATGTTGCTGCTTATACCAAATGTTCGCAGCGTCTAATGACCTTTTTATAGCTCGCTCTGCGTCTTGCTCGCAGTCAAACGAGTGAAAGACTTGTGATTTGTCGTACATGAAGTTATATTCCTTTTGTGAATGACCGACATTCATACTGCTCCTTATAAGGGCGCTGCGCTCTCCCACGCAGCGCCCTACTTTTATTTAGAACGGGATTTCATCATCAAATGATCCGCTTGCTGGTGCATCAATCACCGCTGCTGTTGGTGTAGATGCTGGCAGACCAAATGGGTCATCTGCTGGTTTGGTGTCTGCAATACTGACAAACCCTTCCATTGCCGCAAATGGTGATGCCTGCTCCAATGGCTTATGCTCTAGCACTTGCACAGCCCGCAACCTAAGCGATACACCGGCATCGCGCATATTGTATGGCACGAATGTCACCGCCACGTTTACGGTGCTGTCTGTGGTCAGCATGAAGTCATCTGCCAGCTTAGTACCCTTGGCATCATATTGACCAACGCCATTGGTTAGCTCGCCGTTATAGTTGCCTTTGAGCTTGGCCTTACCAATGAAGATTTCATCGCCATCCTTTTTAAACGGCATGTTAAAATCCTCTGGCCATTCCGGTTTGCGCTTTGATGCGTAAGCTTTGCGCATTTCATCCAGCAAAACCTTTGCCTGATCGCGTGTCATCTTGAATGACATCTCATATGCCGCATTGGGATCTTTGGCATCACATGGCACTGATCTTTGCTCCTCAGCGGAATACTTGTAGGTTTTGTTGATACGTGGCCACAACGCTTTAACGTTCTTGATGGTATATTGCATTTATTGCTCCTTTGCTTTTAACCATTCTGGTAGTTCAATTATATTAACCTCAGGCCAATCAGTCGGGTATGACTGCTCATCCTGAGCCTTCTTTATGCGCCGCAAAATATTCATCATTCTTTGATGCGCATAATCCAATACGCCATTGCTGAGGACGTGAACTCCTACAGCGTATGGCGGTGATTTTTCCACTGCGGCGAATATGCAGTGTGTCACAGGCAGCTTTTCGATTGCAAGGACATATCTGTAGAACGCCATTTGCAAATCATAATTGTATGACCAAATGTGCTTCTGAAACTCACGCTCTGATGGCCCGGCGTCTAACGTGCTTTTTAGATCCAGCAGCAGGCCACCTTCTTTTACATAGCAGTCTGGCCTACAGCGAAGCCCAAGCCCCGTTTCTGGGCAAGTGACGAATATGCTATGCTCTATCATTGCGCTGGGATGCCTCACAATTGAGGCTACCCTTGGGTGGCGCAATGCGCTTTCTGCCATTGCATTACAAATGTCGTAATCGCCTTGCGTAAGCAGAACCTGACCTTGCGCTTCTGCTTCTTCTTTGGCTTCGCTCCACGCTTTACCTCTGCGCGTCTCTGGGCCGCGTATAACGCGCCCTTCATCTGGTTCTAGGGTTAGTTCGTGAAACCCCGTTCCCAGTGCCAGAGCAGGAGTTTCAGATCGTACAGCGCCCTTCCAGTGGGCCAATGACTTAGACGCAGCTTTGACATCACTGCTGCTGATTTCATCACGCGCGTGGTAGGCGTGGTTGGACATGCGGGGATCAATCATTCATCATCTCCCTAACTAAGTAGCAAAATCCCTCTAAATCCAAGACAGCGACAAAGCCGTTGTCTTCTTCTTCGTACATGACCGCGTGTAGAGGAACGACAACACGCACGTCACGATGGTCAAATTTATAGACAACACATGGCAGCTTGCCTGCGCGATTTGCGGCGCGGCTGGCTTGACCCCACCAGTCTGGGCGCATTCCATCGCCAGATTTGTAGCGCTTGCATTCTATAACGAATGGAAAGTCTACGCCTTTTTCTGGCACTAGATCACCGTGATCGCCTTCGCGGTATTGCTCAAGATCGCGCTTGAACTTTATCCCAAGGTTATCCCATAGGTAATTGGCTATGCTGCGCTCAAACTGTGCGCCTTTTGCGCGTGAATTAACCATCTACTGCTGGTTGCTCCACATGAACGCCACGCTTTGCGAGGTAATCCCGCAATGCGCCTTCGACGATGCCCGCCATACTGCGACGCTCTTTTTTCTTTATGATCTTCATAGCCTCAACTAAGTCTGGGTCTATGCGCACCAACAACTGATGTAATTCCATTGCAATTCTCCTTTGCTATATTTTTGATATATAAGTGCTTGCAAACTGTCAAGGGATAGCATAATGATATATTCACTACCAAATGAAAGGAAATAAAATGAACCTCACAACAACACATGATTTTGTAATCACTCATATGATGGACAACGGCACGACATTCGGGGTGCGCGTTGATACTGGCGAAAGCGTACACGTTTCGCCGCGTTTATCTCAGCAATGTGATGCTCAGATCGATGATATTTGCACCGGCATATTAGTGCGCAACACGCAGTATAACGCAGATCGCACACCTTGGGTTGCCGCCTATGTAGAAAAAGCTCGCCCTGCGAAGGAAATGTTCAGGGAAATGTTTGGCGATATGCGCCCTGAGCCAGTCGAAGAAGCGCCAAGGGAGCGCACTTGGAATGAACTGGCTGATGAAATTATTGCTTTCCTGAGCGCTCCAGAGGTTTCATACTGCGAAACATCAGACATTAGCGAAGCAGTCGATATGGAAACCCGCAAGTTAAGTAATCTTCTGGAGCATATGCACAGCCACGGCAGAATATGCAAAGCAGAGGTGCGCCAGAAGGCAGAGCAAGAGCGCGTATCTATGGCGCTGTGGTCTATTGATATGAGCGTGTACCAATGAGCTATTGCAGAGAATGTGATGGCACTGGCCGTATTGAGCGCCGCAGCTTTATGCGAACAGCCGAAGACGCCACATGGGAAACATGGACTGAACCATGCACCTATTGCGCAGATGAAGATGATTATGATTGGCGCGGGGAGGATCAGGAATGACCCTCGCTGAACCCGTCTTCATGGCATTCGTTATTTTTTCATCACCAGATGAATGTAAGGCGTTTGCAAAATACTACGACTTAGCGCGGATTTTTGAGCCGCAATGTGTAGAGATGGGTGGCGAGGCAGAATATCGCCGCCCTTTCCCTGATGTCAGACCGAAACCACGACCAACTGGAGAGGATACTAGATGATGTGGAAATATGCAGTGCAAATTGAGATTGAGCTTGGGGAATATATGCTGGTCAGAAACAGAAACCCATTCACCAATAATGATGCTGTAATGTACTTCTGCGACAGGGAAAAAGCTGAACAAGAAGCGCGTCGATGGAATACTGGCGCAGTAATTAAAGAACAGGAGAATAACGATGGCTAAATGGGATCTTACCAAGATCGAAAACTGCTCAACCGTGGGCGATTATATTGATGAAGATGATACGCGGCCAGATCAGCCAACGCCGCTGATGATTGTGCGCTCTATTAATCGCAAGGCAGACATCATGCGAATGGATGCTGGGCGCAATCCAGAGCGCCGCACAATGAAGCAACGCGCTGAGGAAATCATGACGCTGTGCAGCATGTTGGAGAAACGCCTATGAATGAACAGATGACGCTCTTAGACCGCTGGAAGGAAATGGCCACCATAGAAAACGCAAGGATGCACCGCCGCATGATTGGGCGAGATGATATGCATCCTTATTCTCATAAACCTTGGGCAATCGAGGCGTTGCGCAAGGAAATTGAGCGCTGCCTAAACAGGCATGGCGAGCTATCTGTGGGTGATTTGTGCAGCATGATTGAGCAAGATGTGACGCATATTGACCTGGGGCTGAAGACCCTGCGTGAGCGCCGCAGGATTGTTAAAACGTCTTATATTCATGGCCAGCAGTTATATCGGGTAAGCACAAAGGATGAGCGCCGCTTGTAGATCACCCGCCAAATATACCGATACAAAATACCGCGTAGCCAAATCATTGATTATGCGGTATTTTTATGCGTGGCCAACAGAAGCAGCATCGGACGTGCAGGCGAGTTTCTCGTTGCCGCCGAACTTGAGCAGCGCGGGATACGCTGCCATCGGGTAGACATGCAAGACGATGACCTATGGGTAAAATCGTCTAATGGTGAACTGTTGACCCTGCAAGTCAAGACAACCTACGAACCACGCTCAGATCGCAGCCGACCATTAAACTACGCATTCACACGCGCTGATGGTGATGCGCAAATATTTGCGTATGTAGCTATGGATATACGTTTGTTTATACTGCGTGGCCCACCAACCGGCAAAACGGTACGCATAAAGCCTGCCGGTTTTACGCAGCAGGCTATGGATGACAGCATATTAAGATTTCTGGGTGGTTCGTGAGGCCAGCCGAAGCTGACCCCAAATCGTCATATCATTAGTTCAAAGTGAGGGCCATCGATAAATGGTCTTCTGCCCTGACTTCTTCGCAGATCCACATATTCATTCATGGCATCTTCCATAGATCGACCTTGGCTCTTCCATGTGCCAATGCAGTCGATCTGCCATGCAGCCCCCCAGCGTACTTTTATGCCAAGTGAATTAGCCGCCTCTGCCATTGCGTCAGCCAGATCATCATAAAGGTTTAGCTCCCATGACCCCCTGCCCGAAATATAAGCCATTATATCGACTGCAAGGCCGTCCAGATGCTTGCTCTTCATGGTTTGGCTGGCACCCTTTGCAACCAATGCTTTCTGCATCTCCAGCGTGCGCATACCCTGCACAACGCCAAAGTCAGTTTTGGTTAGATTGATGGCCATCTTAACAACGGCCACCATGCGGCTGTCTACGCCCTCTAGCCGATCAAGGCTGCGCTGTGATAACTTGAATGTCATTTGTTCCCCCTAAAGAACTTTGTTGCAGAGCGAACCCCGAAGCTGGCAGCAACTATAACACCCAAAGTATATTGATACCAGTCTGGCATGGCTTCCAGCGCTACAAACCCCTCTCCAACGGCTGTGCGCCCCCATTCGCCGCAGAATGAAAGCACCAGTGGCACAGAAAACAAAGCCACAAGCCATTCATCCTTAAAGCTGTTCTGCGAGCCTTCAGCCATGATGCGCTCCCAATCGGCAACGCTAGTCTTCTCAGATAGCATGATTTTGGCTTTGGCCTCTGCCTCAGTTAGCTTTAGCTTAGCCTCCGCTGCATTCTTATCAGCCTTGCCTTGCAGCCATGATCCAGCAAGGTTTGCTATTGGCCCTATGAACTGCATCATTTCTCAGACCCCAGCCACACGGCAAACGCGCCAGTCATAGCGCCACTAACAACACTAATTAGCGCACTCTGCTGCGTACTAAGATCAGGCTGCTGAAGCGCCCATTCTATACAGCGTATATACATCACCGTCATTACCAGCATCATCAGACGCGGCATAAGCTTGTACTTCAGGATCTTCTCAAAGGTATTAGCCATGTTAAACCTCTATATTTATGTTGGTGCCTTGCGGCCTGTCAGCAGTGGTCTTAGTGCCAAACCTATCATAAGCCTTGCCCAGATCCAACTTCTGCTCTCTAAGCGCCTCCAGATGCGTGTGGTTAGCCCTATGCTCCTTGGCCACCCTCTGCTCTACCAGATGCGCCTCTATACGCTCACGCGTCTGCGTTTGCTGGTGTATGTCCGACTGCACATTAAACGGTGCGCTACCTATGCCGCTTACACCGTCAGCCATCATCGCTTCACCGCCACCCAGACAAAGCCAAATAAAGCCCCAACGCAAATCAGGAACAAGACCAAACCAGCGCACCAAGCAATTATCGTCTCCTTGCGCTCAATGCGCTTGTATTGCGCATCTTTCTGCTTCTGGCGTATTTCGTTTTCCATCTTGATTAGCTCTTGCCAAGCTGATGGGCCAAGCGTTTCGCTAATCATTTTGCGCAGATCATCACGCATATTCTCGCGCTGCTTCTTCTGCACGAACAGATCCATCGCCTGCTGCTCAACGCTGCCGAAATTCTGATACCACTTCGGGTTTTCCACGCGCTTGGCAGCAAAGTCAAAGTCGGAGATAGCTTTTGACCAACGCCCTAAATCACCAGCCATACCCTCCAGATCACGCCCGATCTGACAGCCCTTCTTGATTGCGTTAAATGCGGCTCCTGCCGCCATAATAGCTGTCGCTGGGTCTATCATCAGGCACCTTTGCCCACCTTTGCGGCTGGTGGACACTTAAAGTTATACGGTATTCTTATAACATATGGGTAGTGATAATAAAATCCGCTTGGACATCTGTATATACAAGCGTTGTACAGCACATGACCCTCTACGATAACGCCAACCGCTATACCGGCCAGCGCACAGATCACTTCGCTGCCATCTGTTCTAGTGTGGATCTGATTGACTTTATGTTTTCGTCAATCCGCGCCATAGTTAGCGCCTGCTGCTGGGATGTTTCTTCCAGCTTTGCTATGCGCACTTCATGGCGAGCTATTTCACGCATGTTCAGTTCAACATTATTATGCAGAGTTGAAACATACCAGACGAGGCCCGCAGCCTGCAAAAACACTGCCAATATAACTGCGAGCCTCTCAAGCATTATTCTGCCTCTTTATCCAGATGAGTTTTCAGCGCTGACATAAATGCACCTCTGCCCACCTCTAGTTGCGTTAAGTTAAATCTAGCAGAACTTATCTTCTGATCCAATGATTGAACGTGATTTATGCAAATCTTTGCCTCATCGCTCAGTTGATTTTCAGTGTATTCTACATCGTCAATCTTAATGACCTTTTTGTCTTCAGCCATAGTGATTTCCTTTCTAGGTTATTACCAAGGCACTCCTGCCTCAGTAGTTGGATTAGCTATCGCATCAATCTGAGAAGCGATAGCAGCTTCAGTATCATCTTGTGATACATGACCCCAGACCCAGCCTTGCGCTTGAGCCTCAGTAATATCGTCATACGGTGTAAAGTCAGCAGCAGAGGCATCGTAGGTTAAACCACAAGTGCCATAAGCTGATGCGCTGTTGCCATCGTCATCAACGCCTGTGCAGCGCCAATGTGCAATGTAAACGCCGCCGTCAGCGATTTCGTGCTCCAAGGTTGGAATAGTCCAAGTGTAGGTGATAGCCATAGTGTTTCTCCTTAAATTGCTGCAATAATAAAGGCAAGAAGCTCACTGTATCTTACGCCCATTCTAGTTCTTTCTTCGCCAGTTTCTTCGTCAGTCCATGTGCTTGAGATAAACATGGCGTAGTCACCAGCGTCTAAACCTTCAGCCGCAAATGCAGCTTGTAGATCTTGTGCAATAATACCAAAGTGTGTTCTGGCTTCATCACCCTTAGCTTCTACTGCATCACGCCAGCGGAACTTACGCATCAAGCCTTTAGCAGCTACAGCTACACGTTGCTCTGCGTCAGATAGCTCTGCAATGTCTTGCTTTTCGTTGCGGTCAGATGTTTGGATTGTGCCGTTGGTGGCGTAGATGTCATCGAAGCGGACGCTGTTTTGACCTAAGTCAATAGTATCGTCTGCAAGTGATCCCGTATGGTTAAGAGGCAGCAAGACGTTTTGACCAAAGTACAAGCCTGCACCAGTGGAACCATTTGTTCCATACATTATCATTCTACCATTTATACCAATACTCCCCACCGTGGAGCCGTCTTTGTGGAACGTAGCTATGTCACCATTAGATGTACGGCGATTAAGTGCCAATGTTGACCCACCATTGCGTGTAATCCACACACGGTCATTGCTACCATTAATTTCAATACCATCAGTACCAAAAGAGGCACCACTCGTCTTACCCACCAGCAAGTTACCGCCACTGATGCGCATGGCTTCAGCATCGCCAGTCCCAAACGTCAAGGCGGGTGCAGTGCCTCCTGTTGCACCAATTCGTGCCTGTTCTTCGGTGCTACGCATTCCAAAGACAATTTGACCGCCAACACTGCTATTAGTATTAGCTGGATTTTCTAGATAAATAGTTGGCCCTACACCTACTTGACCATCAGTTGCTGTAGCAGAATATGCTGTAGAATCTGTATTTTTTAGATGCAATAAGCCGTCTGGTGTAGCATGTCCAATGCCCACCCGATTATTGCCGCCATCAACAAATAACATGTTTGCATTGCCATTAGACTCAACCCGAAAGTTAATGTCTTGTGACCCATCGTTAAATACAGCCTCTGTAGAGTAGAAATTTAAACGTGACCGACTAGTGCCTGCAACCATAGTGCTAAGAACTAGTGTACCGTCTTCAGCACCATTAGTTGCATCTTCTATTCTACCTTCAATTTCAGCATACTGAGTATCGTTTCCAGCTACATCTTGTCCATAATAATGCAGAGTACCAATAACATCACTTGCTGCACCAACAGCATTTCTATATAGTCTAAGTATTGGGCCTTGAGAAGCATCTGTATCTGTAGAGACAAGATTTAAAGCAACAGAGTTATCGTTTACCGTAATGATAGATCCATCGGTGGCAGTAAAAGCACCTGTGATGCTTACACCTGTGCTATTGGTGGAAAGTTTAGTAACGTTATCATGCCTAAGCGTAACCGAACCATCCTCAACAAATGAAGCAAGTGTTTCAGTACCAGCAGCATTTTGAAGAGACAATAAATTGCTCCGTAATGTAAGACCACCAGTTCCAGTGTCTTGAATAATACTACTACTTCCATTATGGAAAATCTGTAGATCATTGCCAGTTCCAGCGATAAACTTTTGCCCGTCTAACAGTTGAATACCACTAGAAGTAAACTCACCACGCTTAACTCCAGCAGTAGCGAAAGCTATTTCATTGGCTGTATCTCTGAAGAAGCCTGTGTCTTGATCGTTGGTAAACCTAATAGCTGGTGAGGCAGCAGAACCATCGCCAAACTTACCAGCGCCAGCATTGTCTACAACAGACTGATAATCAGTAATCAAGTCAGTTACATCAGATGCTAACGTAGCAACTAAGCCTTGCGTAGGTGCAATAGCGTAGCTTTGACTTGATGCTGTAGCTCCACCATAAGCTGGTGCAATCGTAAGTGATGTTGCACTGTTGATTGCTGTAATTTCATACAGCAGTTCGTTAGGGCCAAGAAACCCATCACCGACTTGAGCGCCTGATACAAAGTTAGTACCAGTGCCTGTAACTGTAGTTGATGCGTTTGTTACCGCAACTGTTCCTGTCTTATACCATGCCATTATCTAAGTCTCCTTGACTTTATTTATATCACGTTTCTTGAAGTGATGCTAACTGCTCTATTGCCCAAGCAAAGTTTTCGTCTGTGGGTTTATACTGAATGACAGATATGGTAACTGCCTCCTCCTCTACAGAGGTAATGGTGTGTAAAGTAATCCCATCTTCATCCTCAAAACCACTCACAAGATCACCAATTTCCATCATGTCACCCTATATATTTTCCAGTCGATATTAAAAGCCTGAGGACTTGTCCCAACCCCAGACATACCCGTTATATACTTGCCCCAAACCTCAAACCTCAGCCTTAATGTTTGGGGGGGGTTCCATTTCGTCAACGGCAAGATTACCACTCTAATGCCCCAATAAACATTCCCAATATTTGCCTGAGAAGGGACGCCACTAACTGACACGGCACTAATGCCAGCGGTTGCTAGATAGGTGTTACTTGAAGCTTTCCATGCGTCTATAGATACGCCTGTGGTTTCTAAGTTGTAAACTTTATCAATGTCGAAGCTAGAATTAGCATTACAAGTAAAAGAAGACGCACTAAATGTTCCACTATCAACCACTAAGTTCCTAGAAAGGACAACACCGTTAAACTCTGCGGAACCATTCTTATTTATCTTCCAACCAGTAGACCCAGCAGAGTAGTTTGTGGATTGAATGGTATTGCCAATTTTAGCATTAGTAATAGTGCCATCTTTTATGTAAACGCCATCTAGGTCAGTACCAGCACCAAAGAGAATGTCTCCATCTTCATCTGTGACTGTAATGGCTTTTTGCACAAACACGTTATCCATGTATGTACCGGCAGGATATGTAACTCCGTCAATGGTTCTGCTGCTTGTAAATATGCTGAATGGCGTACCACCAGACGTACCATTAGGGGAGAATAAGTTAAACTGGTCAGCCCTTACGTTGAAAGCTGAAGGTGAACCAGCACCCGATAATAACTGGAAGCCACTTATGTTGCCATTGTTATCAATCTCAACGCCATATTTAGCCTCAACACCGTTGACGGCCTCTGACACAGTGGAAATAGAGGCTGTGTTGGTCCCTACCGTAGTTGAAAGTGTAGTTACACTAGATGCAACTGCTGTAATGTCACTATCAAGATTGCCTACAGTTACTGACAGACCAGATATAGCTGAAGCGTTAGAGGTTACATTCCCATCTGTTGTTGTAATGCTAGACTGAAGGTTTGTTATATCTTCAGCTATTGAGGTAATGTTACCTTCAGTCGTTGTAACTCTAGTCCCAAGACCGCTTACAGCAGAAGCATTAGCGTCAACTTCAACCTGAACGTCACCTATCGCTGTTTGAATACCACCTACAGTAGCACTCAAAGATACAACATCCTCAGCGATAGCACTATCAGCATCGGCTCTAGCTGTCTGTTCTGCTACAATAGCTGCAAGGTTACTATCAACTGAAGCTGTTAAGGTGGTTATGCTTGTTGCTAATGCACTGTCTGCATCGGCTCTAGCTGTCTGCTCTGATACTATAAGCGCAGAGTTGTCATCAATCAAAGCACCTAGCTCAGTTCTGGCCGTAGCTAAAGCAACCCTTTGATCGTTGACATCAGCTTGCAAGCCAGTTCTGACAACAGCAATGTCAGCATTCAAATATTCTCTATCTCTGTAGCGGCCCAATACGTCTCTCAGGCTTAGGGTGCTTAGGTCATCTTGACTATCTACAACACCCTGCAAGTCTACTAAGTTTTGTGTGATCGAAGCTGCATCAATGGCTGCAATTTCTTGCTCTGCTACTGTTACTCGACCGCTTACGTCACTAAGATCAGAAGATGATGCCTTAGTAGTAATCTGACCCTGCAAAACTGTAATGTCAGAGGTAACGTCAGAGATTTTAACTTTACCATCTACAACATCAAATACTGTACCAGAGGCAACTAAACTAATCCTAGCTGTATCGCCAGCTTCTTGTACCTTACCTGTTCCTGTGCCAGCACCTGTAGCGTAAAATGTATGACCTACGGTGTTGCTGTCAGCGCCAAAGCTAGTGAAGTCAGTAGTACCTACAGCATAGATTGTGTAAGTCTCGCCAGTTACCATCTGATTGGCGTCTAAGACTGGACCACCGCCATCAATCGTAAGCTCTACATCATCAACACGGGCTATAAGATCATTAAGTGATGCAAGGTCTGCACTATCCAAAACAGCAGCAGCAATAGCATCATTCACATATGTCTGTGTAGCTCTAAGGTTGATTGCAGTTTCAGCAGCATCTAAATCAATCTGAACTTGGTTTACTGTATCGCCAAGGGATGTAACAGCTTGGATGGTAACTTCACCAGTCGTAGGATTAACGACAATACCAGCATCAGTAATTGTACTTTGAGCTTCACTTACATTGACAGCAAGCTCTAGCGCCTTCTCAGCTAAGTTATCTGCGCTTGTCTCTAGGTCATTTAGGGCATCAACACTCAGATCATAAGTGGTCTGTAATACATAATCTGCTAAATCAGATGTGTTAGCCTTATTGGTAATTGTAGTTTGAAGGGATGTATCGAGTGCCTCATACGGTATGATAGCATTACCAATATCAGCAGATGTAATGAGTTTGGTTGTAGCACTCTGAGGGCCAGCAAATTGAGCTTCAGCAACGGATGTTGGGTTGCCTGAGAAGTCTACAGCCCTAACCCAATAGTATCTAGTGACGTTAGGGTTTAAGTTCCCCCTGATAAAGTTAGAGCCAGATGATCGACCAACATAAGACGCATTGCCAAATGTATTGTCTGAGCTTTCGTATATCTCGACATGGCTAAAGTCAGCATCCGCTGGATTAACCCACTCAATATCTATGCCACCCAGAAGCCCAGAGGCTGTCAGCGATGTGGGTAAAGCTGGCGCAGTAGTGTCACCACCAGACGTAGCTGTAGCTGAAGCATACGCCCCTCTAAAGCCCGTTACTGATACGCTTCTAACCCTTACAGTGTATTCTACACCATCAATGACCGGAGCTAATACTACAGTGTTATCTGATGTTGTCAGAGACTGCCTGTTAGCGCTGCTGGTTTGGCCCCACTCAACTTCATAATAGCTGACAAAAGAGTTTGTAGAGGCAGTCCAGCTTGCGACTAAGCTATTTTCAACTGTACCATCGCCTTGAACCTCAGAGCCACCATCAGCCAAGCTAAGTCCAAGAATGTTAGTTCCCGCCGATACACTAGGCAGCGTAGTGTCATTGCTTGTGATAGCAGTTTCTTCTGCATTCCAATCAAAGGCTGCTGCTGATGTCTCTCTAAGCGTCAGTGTAATGCGTAAGTCACCAGCATCTTGATTAGAAGCAAACTTCCAGCCAACAACCTCAAACTCTTTAGCGGAGAAGCCATAACGCTCATTCGTAAAGCCTATGATGTCACCAACTTCTACACTGAAAGCCTCTAGGCCAAAGTCAGCGCTGAAGGCCATCTGCTCACGACCCCTAAACAAAGTAAGCTTAGCAAGACGTTGTGCAGCAGATGCGCTAGTGGTAAACGGTAGCTGTAAATCTAGTAGAGCTTCTTCGCCATTATCCTGACCTAAGAATGCACTTGCTTTACCTGTGCCACTACCAGCACCCGTAGCTGTAAAGGTTACGCCTACAGTATTAGAAGCAGCACCTAGCGCAGTGAAGTTAGTGTTGCCAACTTCTGTAATTGTGTAAGCATCGCCAGTAACGAAGCTGCCAGCATTGGTTGTGCTAGTCAGTTGCGGATAATCAGCAGTGATCCAGTTTTGTGCAGCATCGTTGAACGTACCGCTAACCCTGTTGAAGTTATCCCGCATGGTAATGCGAGTGTCTAGGTTTATTGGGCTGCGTAGATCATCGAGCGTGAGGGTTTTAACAGGTGCAGAATATGCTCCAGCTTTAAGCTTCCAATAGCCTGATCCCCAAAACAATGTACCAGCGCAAGCTGTAACCATGTCGCCTAAGACATCGCCCACTGGTCTATTGGCTTGAACTATACCATTAAGCTCATACCTATTTTCTGTGCCACCGCCTGATAGACTTATGCTTTCATCACATTCATTAGCAGCAGCGGCAAAGGAGACATCATCAATAGCTGTATCAGCTAAACCATAAGATGAGGTCAGAAAGTCACGAATACATAATGCGGCGTTGTTACTGTAGGCTGTGCTTGTTGTGCGTGGGTCATAGACCTTCTTGCCCCTGACGATAGCCGTTACAGTAGGTACACCACTAGCGAAAACATCTTGGTCATACTCATATCTGACATAAAGGTAAGATAATCCAAGCCCCTTGAAGTTACTATCTACACTTGTCTCAGATACTAAATCACTATCTGCTGAAGTCTGTGACCCGTCATATTTCTTAATGCGGATCTTGCTATCCCAATCAACCTGCTCATCACCAGACCCAGCAGTTGTAACAAAATCACCACTGAATGTAACTATCTGATCGTTGATATAGATGTCATCTATACTATGGACCTCATGTCCAGCTAAGACAATGATCTGATGTAGGTACTTATTCTCATCGCCAGTTGCCTCAAAGAATGTAACAATACCGCCCTTGCGAACCCTACCGTAAACAAAGTCTTGGGCTGCTACGCCACTAATAGCATTAGATAATATTTGACCAGATGTTAAAGCTCCACGATCTGGTTTAGGTGCAAGAGCATTCATTGCCCAAGAGGTGATTGCAGTAGTGGCTAGGTAGCCTACAAGGTAAGTCCCAAACCCCGCAGCAATGGTTCCTGCTGCAATACCCGCTGCGGCTGCACCGTAGCCAATGCCTTGCGTAATCATAACGCCAACGGTTAAGGGATCTCTAGGAACTCTATCCCAGCTATTCCAGCTTTTTACCGTGTAATCACCTAGCTTGTATTTGCTCATATTTGTTTAACCCATGCTTGGTGAATGTAATCTAAGGGCAAATATAGCACACCTTCCTTAGATAAGAAAACAGCCTTAGTACCCGTGCAAATCCCCATAGCCACACCAATAATCCATCTTTGCGCTTCTTTAGTTGTAACCAATGCTCCAAGAGGCGGGATGTGGTCTACACGGTGTAGCTTCCTATCTACGGCAGAGGTAAAACTTGAGAACCCAAATTCTTTCTTTAGCTCGCTTCTGCGCAAGGTGACGGAACCCCTCATATAACGC
>Ga0213865_10001016_pt1 | contig 18541 bp, 23 predicted proteins | sample PICome_6_FD_160100 | JGI IMG/M metagenome (GOLD analysis project Ga0213865, IMG submission 160100) | Coastal seawater microbial communities near Pivers Island, North Carolina, United States - PICO282 | ecosystem: Environmental > Aquatic > Marine > Coastal | place: USA: North Carolina...
AGAGAAGAGTTGAAACATTGTCCTGTTTGTGAGGCAACGTCGTTTGAAAAGGTGGTCGGCACGGTAGATTATTCTACTAGCAAGGAAGCATTCACAGTTCAAAAATGTACAGAATGTTCACACCTGTTTACCAATCCCAGGGTGGTTGAAGCTGAAATTGGACCGTATTACGATAATCCCGATTACATCAGCCACACGAACGAGAACAAAAGTCTATTTGGACAAGTATATCAAGTGCTTCGTGGCGTTAATTTGAGAAGAAAACTCTCGTATGTAAACGCTGTACACACAGGTCAAGGCACTGTTTTGGATTACGGCTGTGGTACGGGTCAATTCCTACAAACCTTAGTGCAGAGCGGAAAAAACGCGACAGGTGTAGAAATTAACGACAACGCTCGTGCTGCTGCTCAATCTTACGGTTCTGTAAGCGCTTCCATTGAGGGTGTAGAAAAAGGCGTAGAGGTCATTACGATGTGGCACGTTTTAGAGCACATCTATGGCTTAAACGGACTGCTCTCAAGCTTCAAAGAAAGACTGCTTCCTGGGGGCCACCTCATTATTGCGGTTCCCAACCCTGAGAGTCATGATGCTGAGTATTATGGTAAACATTGGGCGGCTTGGGACGTGCCTATTCACGTCCACCATTTTACTGAGGCAAGTGTTTCCAAACTTTTAGCTAACCATGGTTTTGATTTGCAAAAAGTCATCCCAATGAATATGGATAGTTATTATATCTCGTTGCTGTCTGAGCAATATAAGAGTGGTGGAGAAAACAAGACTTTAGCCCATTGGGTAAAAGCATTGTATCGCGGTTTTATTAGCAATGTAAAAGCGGGGAAAACAAATACAAGCTCAAAGATTTACGTCTTTAAGTTCGGCTGATCTATCGCCCCCTAAACGCGCGGTGTAGCTGATAACTCGCGTGGGTGAGCGACGTTTTTAAATGGATGTTTCGCTCTAAATCTCTCAGACAAGACCCCAACGTTTTCGTTATTAATTGCGCTCCTGCCGGAACAACTGCGGTACTGAGCTTCTGAACGTTTATAGCACCAAGGTCGGTCGCTGAAGAATGTGTGGATTGAACGTTGTGGTAATAGCCGCGCTCTAAGAAGTGCAAGGATCTAGTAATCAAGGTTTTTACAGCCTCTTTAGGAAGGGCAGCCAATTCATTGACAATTCCCGTTATCTCCAAAGGCGCGCCCTTGTAGCAGGTGCGCATCCAGTTAGCGAATAGCTCTATTTGGGTGGTACTCGGATCATGTATCGCGGTAATTGCCGCACCAAGGTTTGGCGCAAATACCATATTCAAAAGCGCCTTTAAACCCTCATCGTCTTCACGAAAGTACCGCTCAAACGCCTCTTCTGTTAACGGTTTACAGTGCCACGGTGCACAACGCGATAGAATGGTTGGCAGCAATCGTCCTTTGTTGTGGGTAACAAGGATGATGTAGGTATTGTCCAGAGGCTCCTCTATTAGTTTCAAGAGCTTATTCGAAGCACTGACTTTGATGGCTTCTGGCATCCACAGAAGCAACACCCTGTTTTTCCCCTCGGCCGCTGTAAGACTTAGCTTGTGTTGAAGGTTCTGGATTTCCTTTACTGGAATTTGAAGCTGTTGGTTCTTTGTGGCAATGGTTTGTTGCCAGCTGTTTGGATCGAGAAAAGGATTTTGGATGAAGGCTTCGCGGAATTGGATCAAAAAATCATCTGAAGTGCCAGTAGCTCCGCCCGAGACGATGGGGAAGGTCAAATTCAAATCGGGGTGCTCAAGTTTTGTCACACGTGTGCAGCCTCGACATGTTCCACATCCGGTTTCGCGCTCACACAACAGCAGCTTTGAGAGCTCCAACGCTAAAGGAAGCCCGTCCTCCCCTTTCCCGCTGTAAATCAGGTTGGCGTGATGCAACTTCCCTTTGGAGGTAGCATGTTTAATCTGCTCGAGTAGGCTGTTATTGTTATATGTTCTAACCATGGATGTTACCGTAGAATTTCGCTTAAATTAGCCGACCAATTCAACACTCAAAAATATATGAAAAGCTTCGACTTCTCAGGAAAGAATGTACTCATTCGTGTGGATTTCAATGTTCCACAAGATGAAAATCTAAATATCACAGATAACACTCGCATTAAAGCGGCACTTCCAACAATTACGAAAGTCCTAGAAGGCGGAGGTAAAGCGGTATTGATGAGCCATCTGGGCCGTCCAAAAGGCGAGCGTGTGGAGAAATTAACGCTGGCCTCTTTGGTTGACGAGGTAAGTGCTTTAACAGGTACTAAGGTGCACTTTGCGGAAGACTGCATAGGCGATAAAGCGGCCGAGACGATTGCAGCAGCAGCGAACGGTGAGATTGTATTGTTAGAAAACCTGCGTTATTATAATGAAGAAACCTCAGGCGATAGCGAGTTTGCCGCTTCATTGGCAGAGCTTGGAGACATTTACTTAAACGACGCTTTTGGTACAGCACACCGTGCACATGCATCAACGGCAATCATTGCTGAGTTCTTCGACGAGGAGAATAAAGGCTTCGGTTCCCTAATGAACGGTGAGGTGGAGAGCATCTCTAAAGCGCTTGGAAGCGATAAAGCCTCAACAGTTGCCATCATTGGTGGTGCTAAAGTGAGTTCAAAAATTGGTGTAATTACCAATATGGTAGAGAATGTGGGCACCGTGGTTATTGGCGGTGGTATGGGCTTCACTTTTGTTAAAGCGATGGGCGGTTCTATAGGAACTTCGCTTGTTGAAGACGACAAGCTCGATTTGGCCAATGAACTTATCGCAAAGGCGAAGGAGTTCGGTTGCAACCTTATGATTCCAACAGACACATTGATTACCAAAGATTTTGCAGATACTCCTGCGGAGCGCGTTAGTTCAATAGGTGAGATCCCTGAAGGATATATGGGTCTAGATAATGGTCCAGAAAGTATCAGTAAAGTTGAGGCTGTATTGGCCGATGCTAAAACCATTATCTGGAACGGGCCTATGGGCGTTTTCGAGTTTGAAAATTACGCTGGTGGAACAAAGCGCGTTGCTGAGGCGATTGCCAAGAGCACTGCTAACGGCGCATTTTCACTGATTGGCGGCGGCGACAGTGTTGCAGCGATCAACAAGTTTGGTTTTGCAGATAAAGTGAGCTACATCTCAACAGGTGGTGGTGCCATGCTAGAATTCTTGGAAGGTAAAGAGCTTCCAGGTGTTGCAGCGTTAAGCTAAATAACCCGAGAGAATTTCACTGAAGTCTACGAGAAACGGAAAGTACCGGGAGTCCAGGATCCATTCCGGATGCTGGAACCCCACCCTGTTTTTAGCGGTGGAATACGCGTAGGTGAAAATGGTTAGCCACAGCGCCGATTTTACCGCACCAAAGACACCCCCCAGAATTCGGTTAATTCCCCCAAGGAAGATGGTTTTGAGAATCTTGTCGACGAGGTTGCCCAAAAGCATGACGGCTGCATAGACGGCCACGAATAAAACAACATAGGTGGCGACAGGCAGGTAGTCGAATTCAAATTTGCTGCTGAAATAAGCTGTTGCCGGCTCGTGGTAAAGAAAAGAAACAACCACAGCGAGCAATACAGCAATGATTCCGGCGATTTCTTTTACAAAGCCTTTCCATATACCTTTGGCAACAAGAAACGCTGTAAAAAGCAAGATAATGAGGTCTAATCCTTTCATAGAAGCAAAATAGTGAGAAGCGAAGAATTAAAAGCCGATTGGCACCACCTTCTAGACAAACTTTCCCACCAGTTTCCGGGCGACGGCGACATCGACTTGGACGGCGTCCTCTTGCTTGTGGGGACCCAGGAGCTTCAGATGGGATACATCAAAATGAAGAAGGATGTGAAGATTAATGTGCTTCATGTTGCCATTTGTACGGTCTTAGAGCCATACGGCTATTATGAATTTGAGAAACGCGACGAAGAAGGATGGCCGCATTTTAAATCGCTTAAGCCCCTGCCGACACTGAAGGCTGGAGAACAGGCCATACTGATGAAACAGGCGGTTGTCAACTACTTTAAGTCCAACGGATATCTTTAGAAAAAGAAACCCCCGAGCCATTGGCTCGGGGGTTTTTATTTGAATCGGCCCAAGGTTAGCAACCCGGGTCAGATGGATCGTAAGGAAGTAAAATGATTGAGCTTTCTACCGTTTGGTTGGCCTCAAGTTTTACAAAACCACAACCAATGTGTGTGAAAGGGTTGCCGCCGCGCGTTCCTAAAATTTTAAATACAGCCTCGTAGTCGTATTCGAACTCTACCACGCCGTCAAAGCCTGTGGTATCTACCATGTAGGCCTCTTCACGGTGGCCAGGAACATCAACAGACGCTTCTACCACAACATTTTGAATGGGCAAACCGTCAGGGTTGGTCACTTTGATTCTGAATGAGTACGTTGGATTGTCAATGCGACATCCTGAAAATAAAAAGGCGCTGAGCGCAAAAAGGAAAACTATCTTCTTCATTATTCTACACAACCATTAGGGTCTCCGATTGGGTAAAGTACAACATTTACGTCAATTGTCTCTCCTCGAACCAATCTTACGTAGTTACAACCTTCATAAACCATCTTCCACGCTTTAATGTCGTGGTAGGCCTCGAACCCTGACCTGAATATAACTTGGCCACTCACGTCTGTGAAGTTGTACCATTCGGTAGAGTTTTGGATGGGTGTAAACATCTTTACCGCAGCGTTCTGCACAGGCAAGCCGTCTTCATTGGTAACGGTAACTTTAACGAAGTATTCTGTAGCCCCTTCTTCACATGAAGAAAAAGTAACTGCAACTAGTAATAAAAGAAATAAGCGTTTCATGCTTGTAATTCAGTAATTTCGCCAAATCTACAACAAACGAATCGTATTAGACTAGGCTGTTATGCTTGAAAATGTTCAAAACCTCCGTGATCAGATTGAATCTATCTCCTTGACGAACAAAGAGGAGGCAGAACAGTTTAGGCTACAATTCCTAAGCAAAAAGGGCGCCATTCAAGAATTGTTCAAGGAATTTAGAAACGTACCTACCGAACAGAAAAAGGCTTTTGGTGCGGCTTTGAATGAGTTAAAGCAGCTAGCAGAAGGCAAGCACAAAGAGGCGCTTGAAGACCTCGAAAGCGTTGCAGCTACTGGGGTTAACGGTGATATTACCCGACCAGGTATTCCAGCGGAGTTGGGAGCTATTCACCCAATCAACGCCATTAAAGACGAGATCGTAGAAATTTTTAAACGCATAGGATTTAACGTTAGTGTCGGCCCAGAGGTTGAGGACGATTGGCACAACTTTACGGCGCTAAACTTCCCTGAAGAGCATCCGGCAAGAGACATGCAAGACACCTTCTTCGTTCAAAGAAACCCAGATTGGGCTTTGCGAACTCACACCTCGTCTGTCCAAGTTCGAGCGATGGAGAGCAACACGCCGCCTATTCGCACAATTAGTCCAGGACGCGTTTTTAGGAACGAGGCAATTAGCGCGAGAAGCCACTGTATTTTCCATCAGATTGAGGGCCTCTACATCGATAAGAACGTAAGCTTTGCAGATTTAAAGCAGGTCTTGATGTATTTCGCGGAGGAGTTTTTCGGCAACGCCAAGATTAGAATGCGTCCTTCATACTTCCCTTTCACTGAGCCTAGTGCCGAGGTAGATGTATGGTGGGGACTAGAGACAGAGATTGACCACAAGATTACTAAAGGCACAGGATGGCTAGAGGTAATGGGCTGTGGTATGGTAGATCCAAATGTTTTGAAAGCGAGCGGTATAGATCCAGAAGTGTATTCGGGATATGCCTTTGGGATGGGGATTGAGCGCATTGCCATGAACCGTTACCAAATTCCAGACATTCGCTTGTTCACCGAGAACGACAAGCGTTTCTTGGGGCAGTTTAAAAGCGGCATTTAATCTATAGCGGCAAACGCAGCATCTACTTTCTGGGCCAATTCATGGTCGAGATTCGTCACCACGTTTCCTTTATCATGCGTGGTAGAATAAAGAACAACCGTTCGGTAATCTATCGCAATAAAGGGGTGGTGGTTGCACGCTTCTGCAATAGCGCCTACCGCAGCAACAAAGTCTAAAGAGGCCTGAAAAGAAGGCAGCACAAAAGTTCGTTCGAGCCTAGTTTCTTTGTGGTCCCAAAGGTGATTGCGGTTGTTTTCTGCCATGATTTAAAGATAAAAAAAGCCCGCGGTACAACGCGGGCTTCATGAGGTATTTAGTCGGCCGTATTAAATCGCTGCAATTTTAAGCATGTTCGTGAAGCCCTTCTCTTCGATAGGCATCGAAGCAATTTTCACAACCAAATCATCGGTTTCGACAACGCCGTTTTCTTTGAGGATATTTTTGATATCGTCAAAGGTTTGATCCGTGCTTTCCATTCCGTCGTAGTAAAAGGCTTCAACACCCCATACCAACGACATTTGGTTCATGATTTGACGGTTGGCAGTGAACACGACAATCTTGGTTTTAGGTCGGTGTCCAGCAATTTTAAGTGCCGTATAACCGCTAAACGTGAGCGTCAGAATAGCTGCAGCGCCAACTTGATCTGCAATTTTTGCAGCGTTGTAACAAATGGTTTTCGTGATGTAGCGTTCGTTTTTAATCGAAGGCTCGTTGTCCATAATTGGCTTTACATCGAAAGTCGATTCAACGTGAGCCACAATACTAGCCATCGTTTCTACCACCTTTGCCGGGTATTTACCTACAGAGGTTTCTCCAGAGAGCATTACAGCATCAGCACCGTCGCATACAGAGTTGGCAACATCATTTACCTCAGCACGGGTAGGGCTTTGGCTTTCAATCATGCTCTCCATCATCTGTGTCGCGATAATACACGGCTTTGCCTTTATGTGACACTTCTCAACGATCATCTTCTGTACCATTGGAACAGAAGAGTAAGGAATTTCTACACCGAGGTCACCACGGGCTACCATAATAGCGTCAGTGGCATGGATGATTTGGTCGATATCTACAACCGCCTCTGGCTTTTCGATTTTTGAGACAATTTTCGCGTAACTCCCGAACTCTTCAATGATATTGCGAAGCTCCTTTACGTCTTGTGCGTCCCGAACAAAGCTTAAGCCGATCCACTCGACACCCTCTTCCATGGCGACAACAACATCAGCAAGGTCTTTTTCTGTCAAACACGGAAGGCTCACCTTAGTATTTGGAAGGTTTACACCTTTCTTGCTCTTTAAAGGCCCTCCTTGAATAACGCGTGTAACTACAGTATCTTTCTTGTTGGTCTCAACGACTTCGCACATGAGCTTGCCGTCGTCCATAAGAATGCGTTCGCCAGCGTTTACGTCATTAGGAAACTGTTCATAGTTCATGTAAACGAGCTCAGCTGTTCCGTCTACTTTGTCCGTGGTAAAAGTTAGGGTATCACCCTCATTGATTACCGCGCCTTCTTCAACATCTCCAACGCGAAGTTTAGGCCCTTGTAGGTCGGCGAGTACTGCTACTTTGCAATTGAATTCTTGGTTTATTTCCTTGATGAGGCGGATCGTACGGCGGTGTGTTTCGTGGTCTCCGTGTGAGAAGTTTACACGAAAGACATTAACGCCGGCTTTAATCATGTCCATCATCACTTCCTTGTGCCATGAAGCAGGTCCAAGTGTAGCGACGATTTTCGTATTGTTAGATGTTTCGGATCTCATATAAAAGATGTGTTTCAGTTTGTGTCAGTTGAGTGTGTGCCTCAAAGTAAGAGGCGGTAGTGATTCTAGGATTGCGCTTTAGGGCCGATTCTAAATCGACTGCAAATTCGTCATTTTCCGCCATTAAAACATAGTCCCAGTGTTTAACAGTAGGTAAAAGATGTTTTTCAGGAATGGTGCTTTCGAACAGGCTTGGCGTTTCGCTGGCTTCTAGGCGTGTACCACTGCTTATGTTCATTACTAGGCACAGCGGCTCACCCTTATGGTCTGTGCCGTCGTAAACGTTGTATTCCCAGATACTTCCGGCAATTTGAACGTCGGTTACCTCTGGACGCGCAATGAGCTTGAGGTCGTAATTGTGGTTCAACCAATAGGCCAACTCAAAGTCCTTCAGCTCGCTGCGAATACCAAGCGTACTGAAGTTCATTTTCTCATTACTGAGTGCATTTATGTGTTTTACTCTAGGCATCTGCTATGTGTCCTTGGTAATATTCTTTCGAGGCGGCCTCCTCGCCCTTCTTTTTGGAACTGCCTTCTCCTTTTGCCACTAATACATCATCAATGTACAGTCCCATTACAAAAGTGCTGTTGTGCTGGGCGCCCATTCGGTCGATTTCCTCAAACTTAAAGTTCGTTTTTTTCGACTGAAAGTATTCTATGACCTCGCTCTTGTAGTTGAGTGTGGTCTCCATGAGGTTGTCTGAAGACAAGAAAGGATCGACAATTTTATTCGTGATAAAACGTTCGGTCCGCTTCATGCCGTGGTCTAGATACATAGCGCCGACTAATGCCTCAAGCGCATCTCCATAGATACTTTCACTGTGGTTTCCTTTAAGGTTGGCAACGACAAGGTTTGGTACGCCAAGAATATCTGCTACGCTGTTGAGGTTGTTTCTTGAAACAATTTTGCTACGAAGCTTGGTAAGGTGACCTTCGTCGTCGCTTGGAAAGCGGTAATATAGAATGTCCGCGACGACAAGATCGATAACGGCGTCGCCTAAGAATTCGAGCCGCTCATTGTTGCGTTCTCCTTTCTTTTTACGAAAAGGATAGGCGCTGGCGTGTCGTAATGCGAGTTTGTATAAAGCAACTTCCTTTGGCCAATATCCGATGACTTCTTTGATTTTTCTATCGAAAGAAGGGCGTTTCAGAAAGGGTATAAAGCGTGCTTTACTCGAGCTCATTAACGATCTATTCGGCTTTCTTGAAAAGTACCGATGCATTGTGTCCCCCGAAACCGAAGGTATTACTCAAAGCAGCGCGTACTTCTCTTTCCTGAGCCGAATGGAAAGTAAAGTTGAGTTTAGGATCTAAGTTTTCGTCGTCGGTAAAGTGGTTGATTGTTGGAGGAATCATGTTTGTGTGACAAGACATGATTGCCGCCATCGCTTCAACTGCACCGGCAGCACCAAGGAGGTGACCTGTCATACTTTTCGTTGACGAAATATTGAGGTTATACGCATGGTCGCCAAAGACTTGTTGGATCGCCTTTGTTTCTGCAATGTCTCCAAGTGGAGTGGAGGTACCGTGAACGTTCACGTAATCCACTTCGTCTGGTGTCATGCCCGCATCTTCGATGGCATTGGCCATTACGTTGCGAGCACCCAAGCCCTCAGGATGTGGTGCTGTAAGGTGGTGTGCATCGGCACTAAGTCCGCCACCGACCATTTCAGCATAAATTTTAGCGCCGCGAGCTTTCGCGTGCTCATATTCTTCTAGAATAATACCTGCACCACCTTCGCCCATAACGAAACCATCGCGATCAGCGTCGAATGGACGCGAAGCCGTTGTTGGATCGTCGTTACGCGTTGAGAGTGCATTCATAGCGTTGAAGCCGCCCATCCCCACGGGGTTGATAGCCGCTTCAGAACCACCAGTTACAATAACATCCGCCTTCCCCAAACGAATGAGGTTAAAGGAGTCAATTAGCGCGTTTGTTGACGACGCGCAGGCACTAACGGTGGTGTAGTTTGGTCCGCGTAGACCGTGCATCATTGAAATTCTACCCGGTGTGATATCAGAAATCATCATAGGGATTAGAAATGGGTTGAAGCGCGGATTGAGGTCGTTGTCAACAAAACCTTTTACCTGATCAAAGAATGTATCGATACCACCGATACCTGATCCCCAAACCACCCCGATACGATCGAGGTTTTCGTTTTCCAAATCCAACCCGGAATCGGCAATGGCCTCATTGGCCACTACCACTCCGAATTGTGTAAATCGATCCATACGACGCGCTTCCTTACGGTCGAGCAAGTCGTTGGGAACAAAGTCTTTTACCTCGCACGCGAAGTGTGTTTTAAACAAAGAAGAGTCGAACCTAGTAATAGGACCGGCTCCTGAAGTACCTGCAAGCAGATTCTTCCAAGTTTCTTCGGCCGTGTTACCCACCGGGGTAATCGCGCCCAAACCTGTTACAACTACGCGTTTAAGGCTCATGAGAAAGACTTTAGCTTATGCTTTTGCTTCTTCGATGTACGAAATAGCTTGACCTACAGTACCAATGTTTTCTGCTTGGTCGTCTGGGATTTGGATGTCGAATTCTTTTTCGAATTCCATGATTAATTCCACAGTGTCCAGAGAATCTGCACCGAGATCGTTTGTGAAGCTTGCTTCAGTGTTTACTTCGTTTTCGTCAACTCCTAGTTTGTCAACGATAATCGCTGTTACTTTTGCTGAAATGTCAGACATGATTAGTTTGTTTTAATAATCAAGCACAAAGAAAATAAAACTTTAGTAATCCTCTACAGCCGGAATGTAGAGTTAACTTTGCCTTTTCAAGAAGAAATATTCATGCTCAGAATAGCTGTATTAGCCTCAGGTTCAGGAAGTAACGCAGAAGAATTGCACCGCTATTTTTCTGATTGCGACCTTGCTCGTGTGGAATTGATAGTTACTAACAACACAAAAGCGGGCGTAATTGATCGATTTTCGGGCAAAAAAGTGGCGATTCGCACCTTCGATCCAAGCACAGAAAGTGATGTAGTGCTTCAGGAGTTAACCCAAGGAGCAGATTTGGTCGTCCTAGCGGGGTATTTGAAGATGATTCCAGCCGCATGGACAAGAGCTTTTCAAGGGCGTATGCTCAATATTCACCCGGCCTTATTGCCAAAGTTTGGCGGCAAGGGCATGTACGGAAAGCACGTTCACCAGGCGGTTAGTGAAGCGGGTGAAACAGAGACTGGCATTACCATCCATTTGGTTAACGAGCATTATGACGAGGGGGCTATTGTTGCCCAGTTCGCCGTTGATGTAGCGCCAGGGGAGGCGCCACTGTCTATTGAAGAAAAAGTGCGTCAGCTCGAATTAGAATACTACGGACCCACTGTAGAACGTTGGATAGAGAACCTAATCTTGAGCCAATGAGAGTAACCATATACACAGACGGAGCAGCAAGCGGCAATCCAGGTCCTGGCGGATACGGCGTAGTACTTGAAAGTAGTGCGGGCCACCGGAAAGAACTCAACGGTGGGTACAGAAAGACCACTAATAATCGAATGGAGCTGCTCGCGGTGATTGTCGGATTGCGAGAATTAAAAAGTACCGAAGTTGCAGTTACAGTTGTGAGCGACAGCAAATACGTAGTCGACGCGATCAACAAAGGCTGGCTGCGTTCTTGGGTAAAGAAAGGATTCAAGGACAAGAAGAATCCGGACCTGTGGAGATTAATGATTCCCTTGTTAGATAAATATAACCCTACGTTTCAATGGGTAAAAGGACACAATAATCATCCCCAGAACGAGCGTTGTGACGCGCTTGCTGTCCAGGCGAGCAAACAACCGCACCTTCCCGCCGATACAGGCTACGAAAGCAGCCTTTAGAATTTTATAAAGTTCTCCGGGTCGATAGGCGCCCCTTCAAACCAAAGCTCAAAGTGCAGGTGTGGACCGGTAGAGTTTTCGCCGCTGTTTCCAATGATGGCTATTGCTTCTCCGCTGCGCACGAACTCGCCCACCGCTTTTAGTAAAGCGCTATTGTGCTTGTAGGCGCTGAGCAAGTTGTTCTCGTGTTGTACGATGATGATATTACCGGTTTCGCTGGTCCAATCGGCAAAAATCACAGTTCCTTCATAACAGGTCTTTACAGGCGTGTTTGATGCCGCGGCAATATCCACAGCAAAATGGTTCGTAACCTTATCAAATCCGCTGGTAATGATGCCTTCTAGCGGTGAAATTAACTGGGGAATACTCAGTTCAGCACCTCCTTGGCTTAAAGTAAAAGCGTTTTCTTCTTCCACCCATTCGCGGAAAGCACTGTCTTGCGGACTCGGATCAGAAAGCACTATTTCAGCATTGTTTGAGGAAGTATCTGTTTCCAATTCCTGCAGTACCGTATCAATGACCTCGCCTTGTAGTATGCGTTGAACACCTTGAATGTAGCGTTCATTGCGATCGATTGCGGCCGTCAAGCTGTCGGTTGTTAGGGCAAGCTCAATGGCTTCGCGGCGAAGCTTCGAAGAGGCGTAGCCAGGAATAAGTTCTTTTAAAGGAGTAAAAGCAATGACGGTCGTAGTAAGCGCTATTGTACTTACAATGGTGACGACAGAGAACACAAAGATGTTTAGTGGACTTAATTTCAAGGTTAAGAGCTCCTCAAACGTATCATCGTTTAGGATTACAAAGCGGAATTTGTTCCTCCACCGTTGTACTCTAGTCTCGTTTTTTGAATCTTTTGCCATTCTTCTGACAAATATCGCACTATGAATTTCTCTCGTGGTATGAAATAAAATAATTTTAGCGCGTTATTAGACCTATGCATCATTTTCGACCAATTCTTTTTTCATTGACCCTATTGTTCCTCGCTGGCTGTTCAACAACGAAGGACGAGTGGGTGAATCGGAAATACCACGAAACTACGGCACATTACAATGCCTACTTTAACGGCATGGAGGCCTTCAACGAGGCAGTGGACGGATTCGAGAAAACGGAAGAATTAGATTTTGAAAACGTTCTGCCCCTCTATTATTGGCCGGACGACAAACAGGCAACCGCTCTTTTTGCCAAAATGGACCGGGCGCTTGAAAAGAGCGCCAAGGTGATCAAAGGCCACAGCATGGTTTTCTCAGGAAAACAGCGCAATCCTTATGTGGTAAAGTCGTATTTACTCATCGCAAGAAGCAGGTTTTATAAATACGAGTTTATACAAGCACTCGAGGCCTCGGCGTATATAGTCGATCAATTCAGCAGCATAGAGATGGCCGAAGAAGAGGTCTTTTGGGCGAAACTCTTGGCTGCGCAGACCCACATCAGAATGGGCAACGCTTTTGCCGCAGAAAGCTTGTTGGACGAAATCTATACGAAAAAATTGCCCAAGGATAGGCTGCACGCAGCTCAGAAGGGATATGCGTTTTACCACCTTGAGTCGGGCAACCTAGAAGACGCTCAGAACTGGGTAGCGGCGGCCTTCGAAACAGCTGGAGACAAAGAGGCGCGCGTTCGGCTTGCCTACATCAACGCACAGTTGTTGGCAAAACTTGGGATGGGATACGAAAGCGCATTGGCCTACGACCAAGTTTTGGATTTGCACCCAAACAACTATGACATTACTTTTTCAGCTCAGATCAAGCGCGCTGAAAACTTCGACGTTTACATGGAAGATATTTCCATTATTGAAAAAGAGCTGCGTAAAATGCTCAAGGACGATAAAAATATTGCATACCGCGACCAAATCTACTATGTGTGGGCGCTAAAAGAATTGGACCTAGACCACTATCCAGATGGGGAGTCGCTCCTTCGTAGATCTATATCTTCTTCGGTGAACAATCAAAAACAGAAGGGAAAGAGCTATTTAAAACTCGCGGACGTTGAGTTTGACTTTAGAGAGTTTGTGCCCGCAAAAGGATATTACGACAGTGCATTGTCAGTTTTACCTCCGGGATATCCAGGGACGGACACCCTACAAGAGCGTGTTGAGGTCCTGGGCGAGCTTGTACTTCATTACAACGAAGTGAAACTTCAAGACAGTTTGCAGGCTATGTACGGCATTAGTGAAACGGCGTTGCGAAAGAAGTTTGAAGCGTATATCGAAGAAAAAAAGAGACGCGAGGAAGAAGCGGCGCGTCAAGCAGAAATTGCAGCATTGAACGCGGCACAAAACGCCGCCTTGGCGGATGCTGGACCGGTTGCAGGACAGGGCTCGGGAAAGTGGTACTTCTACAATCCAACTGTACGTGCTTCGGGACTAGCGGCATATAAAAGAACCTGGGGAGACCGCGTGCTTGAAGACCATTGGCGACAGAAAGATAAGCCTGTGGATGGTTTTGGTGATGTTGATCTTGCTACCAGTGGAGACCAGGACTCTACATCACAGAATGAAGAATTGCTCCCGACCAACGACAATAGCGTGGAATATTACATGGCCCGTGTGTTAAAAGACGAAGCCGATTTGAAAGAAAGTCTTCGCAAGGAGGCCAACGCGTTGGCGGAATTAGGGTTTGTCTATAAAGACGGACTAGGAGATTACGACGCAGCAGAAGATACATGGGGCAGGTACCTTAATGAGTTCACCGCTGCAACCCCTACGGCAAAAGTTTGGTACGGAAAGTACCTACTCGCGGGTTCCTTGGAGAACAATGAGGGCCAGAACAAAGCAAAAACAACACTTCTATCGGACTACTCAAGCAGCCCGTACGCGGCGCTGGTCCGCGGGGACAAAAAAGGTCCAGAGGTTCCAGAGGAAGAACAGCGTGCATACGACCAAGCCTTTTTAGCGTACACCTCGGGATCATTTAAGGGTGCCAATTCAGCCATTGCCTCATTCAAGTCACAGTTTCCTCAGAGCCAGTTGTTGCCAAAAATAGCCTTGCTAGAGGCCTATGTTTTTGGACTAAAAGAGAATGGCGTGGCCGTTGTTGAGCAATTAAAAAAAGTGGTCAAAGACTTCGGAGGTACTGATGAGGCGGCGCGAGCCACGCAGATTTTAGCACTACTTCAAGACGAAAACAAAGGCGATGAAAACTCAAAGGGCAGCGGAGACCTTCGCGTTCGAACAGTCAAGTTTGACGACCAACCAAACGCACCACATAAAATTGTCTTTGCTATTCCTGCTCAGAATTCTGACATCAACAACTTGAGAAATGCCCTCGCGGACTTCAACAAGGAGAATTTTAAGTTCGATAATCTTCGCATTCAGAACATCTTCTACGACCAGAATACACAGTTAGTCATCATCAGTGGACTGCGCATGAAAGCGAAGGCGGTTGTATGGCTAAATAGCTACGAATCACAGGGTTCGAACATCAAACAATACTATCCGATTGGATTAAGTGAGGTTTTTTACATAAATAATCCGAACTTTGGCAAAGTGTACCGAGACAAGGTGCTAAAAGATTACATTCAATATTTCAAGGAGCTATGATTTCATCACCAAAGAAAAACCCAGAACAAGCCCAAGCCTCAAATAGAATATTAGGAGGTACTGCAATACAGGGCGATGTACAGACGGACGGCGATATTCGCGTCGATGGAACAATCAAAGGCAACGTAAAGGTGAGCGGCAAATTAGTGGTTGGCCAACACGGTGTAGTTGAAGGCGAGGTTGAATGTAAGAACGCGGCGATAGCCGGATCACTAAAAGGCATTCTTAAAGTCGCCCAGACCTTGTCCTTGACGGCAACAGCGAAAGTTGAAGGCAATGTTCAGACCGAAAAACTTTCGGTAGAGCCTGGCGCTTCTATCAATGGTTCCGTGAGCATGGGAGCTGTAATGAAGAAAGTAGGCGAAGCAGATTCTGCAGCAACTAAGACCGCATAATCAAGGCTGTAATGGCTGAACTTCCTGACAAAAACGACCGCAAATTTTTGCGCTTTGGATCTCTTGGGGCGCAGATGGCCGTACTTATTTATGCCGGATCGGAGCTTGGTAAACACCTCGATGATCAATATCCATCTGACAAAAACTGGTATACCATTGTCTGCACCTTAGCGGCAGTCGCTATTTCATTCTATCAGCTCATTAAAGAATTGCCGAAGAACTAATGTTCTCCTTAGCAGAAAGAAAAGCATTGTTGGCGTTACTCGGTTCGGGAATAGGCGCTTATATTATTCAAAATACGCTTTCTGCAAGGGGCCACCCCCTACTGTTGTCCGCTTATCTAGCTAACTTCACATTGGCGGCAGTGTTTTTTGTGTTGATTTACAGATTAAGAACGAACCATGCGGATAAGCTAGGCTTTGTTTTTATGATTGGTAGCGGAGCAAAGTTCACTTTTTATTTTCTTCTTTTCAACACATACTTCCGTGCCGATGGGCTTATGACAACAGAAGAATTTACTGTGTTTTTTGTGCCCTATGCACTTTCGACATTTATTGAAACAGCATCATTAATTCGGGTATTGAATAAGGAATAGGGAATGGTTCTGTATGCCCTTGTTTATAGCGCTTTTTAGAAAGCGTCTTGCCAAACCTCAAGTGTCTCCAAATAAAACCTCGGATTTCTTTTAAGAGGTCGGTTTTGTGTATTAGTTTTGCACCGATTTTACGATGCTAAAACAGCAGCCACGTAAACACGCTTTTGTATGATATCTAAGATTACTGCATCATTCGCCCTCACAGGCTTGTTATTCTTCAGTTCACCCGTTCTTGCTGAGAACCACGCTCATGAAGATGTCCATCAAGAAGAAAGCCACGCTGAAACACACAATGAGGCAGTTGAAGCACACGGCCAAGAGCACGCAGATTCACTCGGTGAAGACGCCGATGGACAAGACATTAAGGCGGCTGTAAAAGAAACCATTGCCCATCACCTAGCAGACTCATACGAATTCCACATTACCGAAGGGGTTGGCTTTCCTCTACCTGTTATCCTGTTAGACGACGGTCTGAAGGTGTTTAGCTCTGCGAAGTTTGGTCACGGCCACAGCGTTGCCGAGATTGACGGGAATCATTACGTATTACACCATAATAAAATTTACAAAACAGATGCTGAGGGCGCATTGTCATTCGACGAGCACCACCATCCAACCAATGCGAAGCCTTTAGACTTTTCAATTACCAAGAACGTATTTATGATTTTGGTAATGGCCGTATTTATGGTTGTCTTGTTTAGTAGAATGGCCAAATCATATGGCCCAGAGAAAACGCCGAAGAAAGCGGGTAGATTCTTAGAGCCAATCGTTATTTATGTGCGTGATGAAATCGCCATACCAAACATTGGCGAAAAGCACTACAAGAAATACATGAGCTACTTGCTTACAGTATTTTTCTTCATCTGGTTTTTGAACTTAGTCGGAATGACGCCGCTTGGTATCAATGTAACCGGGAATATTGCGATAACCTTTTCCTTGGCTTTAATGACCTTTATCATTACGCAGGTGTCAGGTAAAAAGGATTACTGGATGCATATTTTTTGGATGCCAGGTGTTCCTGTTGTTTTGAAACCGGTTATGGCTATTATTGAGCTCATCGGTTTATTTGTGAAGCCGTTTTCATTGATGATTCGTCTCTATGCTAATATGCTTGCTGGACACGTCGTATTAATGAGCATTATCGGCTTAATTTTTGTGTTTGGCAGCTGGTTGGTGTCACCAGCGTTTTTTGGACTAACACTTGTTTTGTCTCTTCTCGAGCTGTTGGTTGCGGCGCTTCAGGCGTACATATTTACCATGTTGGCCGCGCTATACTTCGGTTCTGCTGTGGAAGAGCACGATCATCATTAAAATTGAGTATTAATTAAATTATATATACTATGGAAATCCCTGAAATTGTAGGTGCCGGTCTAATTGTAATTGGCGCTGGTTTAGGTATCGGTAGAATTGGTGGTTCAGCAATGGAAGCTATTGCTCGTCAACCAGAAGCTACTGCGAGAATTCAAACTGCAATGCTTATTGCTGCGGCTCTTATCGAGGGTATCGGTTTTGCTGCGCTCTTTGCAAAGTAAGATTCAAGAGGGGTCAGCGCGACGATTGGTCGAGCTGACCTCCATTCTCTAAAGTATAATTTGATTTAGACCAAAGCTTATGGATAAGTTAATTAGTGATTTTTCGGTTGGATTGTTCTTCTGGCAAACCCTAGTTTTCGTTTCTCTGATTCTTGTTTTGAGAAAGTTTGCATGGAAGCCAATTTTAGAGGCTGTAAACCAGAGAGAGGAATCAATAAAGGGCGCCTTGAAACAAGCTGAGAAAGCACGCCAAGAGATGGAGTCGTTGCAAGCGAGCAATGAAGCGATCTTAAAGGAAGCGCGTGAAGAGCGCGAGCGCATTTTGAAAGAGGCCCGCGACATGAAAAACAACATCGTAGCCGAAGCAAAAGAAACGGCTGCTGCTGAAGCTGATAAAACAGTTGCTGCTGCTAAGGCTGCTATTGAAGCAGAAAAGGCTGCTGCTGTGGCAGAGTTGAAAAATCAAGCTGCAGTATTGAGCATTGAGGTTGCTGAAAAAGTTCTAGGCCAGGAATTGAGCGCAGAGAACAAGCAAACAGCAATGATCAGCAAGATGATTGACGAAGTTAAAATCAACTAAGAATAGGATATGAATTATCCAAGAGTTGCTTCCCGTTACAGTAAAGCCTTGCTTGAATTGGCCGTTGAGAAAAACGAGCTAGAAAAAGTAAGTGCTGATGTGGCTACGCTGAAAGCGGCAGTATCAGGTTCGAGAGACCTAGAGCTGTTGTTGGCGAGCCCAATTGTGAAAACGGACAAGAAGCAAGCCATCCTTAACGAAGTGTTCAAGGGAGCGTTCTCACCAATTTTTGAAGGGTTCGTTTCATTGATTACTAAAAACGGTCGCGAGTCTATTCTTGCCGCGATTTGCGACAAGTTCGAAAAGGATGTGCTCGAGCACAAGGGCATCGTTGAAGCAGAAGTTACTACTGCAGTAGCACTTGCCGATGCCGATAAAGCGAAGTTGGTAGCATCCCTTAAAACTCAGTTGGGTAAAGAGGTGATACTAAAAGAACATGTT
>Ga0213865_10001017_pt1 | contig 18540 bp, 20 predicted proteins | sample PICome_6_FD_160100 | JGI IMG/M metagenome (GOLD analysis project Ga0213865, IMG submission 160100) | Coastal seawater microbial communities near Pivers Island, North Carolina, United States - PICO282 | ecosystem: Environmental > Aquatic > Marine > Coastal | place: USA: North Carolina...
TTTCCGCCTTGAATGATAAAATCCGGAACCACACGATGAAAAAAAGTCCCATCAAAGTAGTTTGCTTTTGCCAAATAAATAAAGTTCGCTCGGTGGTAGGGCGTTTTCTCGTTGAGCTCGATAACAAAGTTTCCATAATCAGTTTCAACTTGCACTCGTTTTTGAGGATTCTGCTTTGCATATTCGAAGAAAAATGGAATGGCATTGTCATCCGTCAAAACAAAATCTTCTTTTTTGGGCTTCACTTCAGCGATATTGGTATTTTTACGCTCGATTGACGAAGTAGACGGAGTCGGCTTGGCAGTTGGTTTGGAAAAACAACTCAATAAAGACAAGCCAAGACAAAAAACAATGGTTTTATTATGCAGTTTCATTCTTTTCTAGAATTCGTGCCAAAAATACAAGAATTGCGTTTACCGGGCTTGTCTGAACAACTTACCATGGCTCCTGCAATACGAAAGCAATTGCTTGAAAAGTCGATCATAAACCCCAAAAAAGCGGCTGTTATTTGCCTATTTTATGAGGGAATACATGGCGAAACTTGCTTTTATTTGATAAGAAGGTCTTCTTATCCAGGTGTTCACTCCAATCAAGTTGGTTTTCCGGGTGGTCAAATCGATCCCTCAGATCAAACGCCATGGGAAGCTGCCAAACGAGAACTCTGGGAGGAACTTGGAATTTCCCCACAACAAGTTACCCAAATTCGTAAAATCACTCCCTTGTATATCCCTCCAAGCCATTTTTGGGTCAATTGTTTTTTGGCGTATTCAACTGCTCAAACCGAACTAAATCTCGATCAAAACGAGGTAAAAGAAGTGATTTCTGTTTCTCTGGCTGAATTAATCAACATCAAAAAGAGCTTTACGGGTCAGCTAGAGAGTAATGGGGTTGAAACGCCTATTTATTTGCTGTCAGACAACACCGTTTGGGGTGCGACTGCCATGATGCTTGCTGAAATAAAGTCAATAATATCTCAAACCTTAAGCTAAATCCTTAGTACATTTGACAAAAATTGTTTAGGTGTTTAAAAGAAACCCTTTCGGTCATTACGATATATTGAAAACATGGCTTATTCGTGTTTTAGGGGTGATTAGCCATAGAAGGTATCAGGGCTTTAATGAACTGCAAATAGAGGGGTCCGAAAACATCGTTAATCTGCCTGAGCGTAAAGTTCTTTTTGTTTCCAACCATCAGACCTATTTTGCAGATGTTGTTTCGATGTTTCATGTGTTTAACGCCAGTTTATCTGGAAGACAAGATACCCTTAAGAACTTGGGCTATTTATGGAAGCCAAAACTCAACATCTACTTTGTAGCTGCAAAGGAAACCATGCGATCTGGTTTACTTCCTAGAATTCTTGCTTATGCAGGGTCGATTTCGATAGAGCGAACATGGCGATCTAAAGGAAAAGACGTAAATCGACAAGTTAAAATGGGAGATATTTCTAAAATTGGCATGGCACTAGATGATGGATGGGTTATTACGTTCCCTCAGGGAACAACCACTCCTTTTAAGCCTATTCGAAGGGGGACAGCCCATATCATTAAGACCTATAGGCCGATTGTTGTTCCCATCGTAATCGATGGCTTTAGACGCTCATTTGACAAAAAGGGGATTTTTATTAAAAAAAGAGGGATTTTACAATCGATGGAAATCAAAAAACCACTTGATATCGACTATGACAATGAAAGTATAGACGAGATTGTAGAAAAACTCCAGTATGCCATTGAACAACATCCTTCCATGCTAAAGGTTATCCCAGAAGATGAGTTGCACGCCTATGAATCTGCAAACAAAAAACGCGAGTGGTCATAGATTACTGAATTACCCCAGCACAACTCACCCGAGCTCCTGCTGCACCTGATGGCTGAGAGACCAAGTCGTCTTGCCCCTGGTGTACAATGACTGCTTTTCCAATGATGTTTTTTGTCTCGTCATCACATCCGATACACCATTGATCTGTTTCGAAAGTAATGACCGCATCACCTTTTTGATCTGCCTCAAAGTTTCCGATATCCCCTTTGTGATAGCCCGTTTCACTTCCCCAAGCACCATGTGGTTCAAAAGTTGGATTCCAATGACCACCTGTCGATTTTCCATCAGCAGATGAGCAATCAGCAAGTTCGTGGAGGTGAATGGCGTGTAGACCGGGTGTAAGCCCTGAAAATGTCGCTTTCATAACCACCACTTCGTCCATTTCTGAAAACGTAATCGTACCTGAAACGTTTGAATCGCTTTTCGGTTCTGCTTCAACTCGGATTGTAGTGCTCTCTGAACAGGATGTAAATGAAATTAAAATAGAGATGTAAATGGAAAGTTGGAAACTAAAGTGAGCTCTCATTGTCGATGAATTTTAAGCAATATATTTAATTTATTGATATTTGTTGCATGAAAAAGAAAGTAAACTCCCTGGTCTTACTGATTTCTATTTTTTTGTTTCAGTCGTGCTCAAAGCGTTATTTGAGCTCTGTTTACCAACCAATATCCACACCACTTGATTATACGGACTTGGATAATTGGGCTGTTTACCCGCAAAACACGCCTTCACAGCTCGATTTTGTGAAACCAGAAAACAAGCCATATGATGTGGATGTTTTTTATATCCATCCAACCATTACCACAAGCCGGAAAAACAGTGCATGGAATGGTAACGTCGTTGATGAAAATTACCGTCAAGCTACTTTAAACACAGCGATCAAATACCAATGCTCTGCATGGTATGGGCTTGGTCGAACCTTTGCTCCCTTTTATCGCGATGCCCATATTCGCTCTTTTCAGGAGCAGTTTAAACCAGTAGGAGGGGACGATGCACTACGGTCTGCATACGAAGACATAAAGGCAGCGTTTAAGCACTATTTAAAACATGAAAACAAGGGTCGTCCTATTGTTCTTGTGTCACACAGTCAAGGTACCCTACATGCGGGGCAACTCCTCAAAGATTTTTTTGAGGATCAACCTTTGCAAAAGCAATTGGTTGCTGCCTATTTGGTTGGGATTGCCATTAAATCGGAGTATTTTCAAAATATACCTTTTATGACAAGTCCAGACGAAACGGGCGGATTTGTAACATGGAATACCTATAAAAGAAATCATTTACCAGATGATTATGAGAAATGGTATAAAGGTAGCTTAGTGACCAATCCCATAACTTGGGACGATCAAAAAAGCGCTAATTATGAGCAGCACAAAGGCCTTACCTATTATGATGGATTGCTGTATCCAAACAGTCTTTCTATTGAACTTATTGACGGCATGATATGGGCGAGAACACCAAAGGTCCCAAAACGATTTTGGTTGTCGTTTGTCAAGGACTATCACTTTGCAGATATTACGATTTTCTGGAAGGATATCCGAGAAAACACCCGAATGCGGATCGAAGCTTTTTTAGCAAAGAGTTAAGACTCTTCAGGGGCAAGTTCAAATTCTGCGCCATCCAGCTCAGTAGAGATGGGGATTTGACACCCCAACCGTGAATTCGATTTGACGTGATAGGCCTCATCAAGCATGGCTTCCTCATCATCGTTTCGTTCCCCAAAATGCTTGTCTGTGTGAACATACACCTGACAAGATGCACACATTGCCATTCCGCCACATACCCCTTCGACAGGTAGGTCGTAGCTTTTGCAGACCTCCATCAAATTCATATTCATATCTGTAGGGGCGGCGAGTTTATGTGAAACTCCCTCACGGTCAATAACGGTTATGTTGATATCACTCAATGTGTAGAAAAATGAAATTAATCAAAACCCTGTACCCCTTGAACAGTGGTGTACTTTAGGGTAAATTTTTTGTCGGGGTTGATGCGTTTATAAGCGGATTGGACAGCGAGAGTCGCCTCGTGAAAACCGCACAAAATCAGCTTCAACTTTCCAGGGTATGTGTTCACATCCCCAATCGCAAAAACACCTGAACGGTTGGTTTGATAATCAAACGTATCAACGACGATGGCATTTTTTTCAATTTCTAGTCCCCAGTCAGCAATCGGACCGAGTTTGGGTGATAGTCCAAAAAGTGGAAACCACAATGCCGTTTCAATTGGTACTGTTCCGTCTTTGGTTTCGATAATGACCTTTTCGAGTTGTTGTTTGCCCTCCAATTGCTTCACTTCCGCAAACGTATAGAGCTTTAGTTTGCCCTGTTCCTCGAGTTCATACGCTTTCGCAACAGAGTCTTTATGTGCTCGAAATCGATCTGATCGATGTACAAGATGAACAAGGCCATTTTTTTCAGCAAAATAGACCGCCCAATCCAGCGCCGAATCACCACCACCAGAAATAACCATTTCTTTCCCTTGGTACTGATCAGGATCCTTGACGATATAGTTCACTCCGTTTTGTTCAAAATCTGAAAGGTTTTCAATGATGGGTTTGCGGGGTTCAAAACTTCCCAGTCCACCCGCAATCATCACGACAGGGGCTTCGTGTTTTGTGCCTTGACTTGTTGTGACGACAAAGTTTCCATTTGGCAATTCGTCTATGGTTTCTGCACGCTCACCAAGCGTAAATCCAGGTTTAAAAGGCGCAGCTTGTTCCATCAATTTATCGACCAATTCGCCTGCTAAAACAGTGGGGTAGCCCGGAATATCATAGATTGGCTTTTTGGGATAAATCTCTGAAAGCTGACCTCCAGCTTGTGGAATGGCATCGATAAGATGACAGTGAAGTTTCATTAAGCCCGCCTCAAATACGGCAAATAAACCCACAGGACCTGCTCCGATAATAACAATATCTGTTTTAATCATGCTCTTCGATTAGATTTTCAGTTACTTTATTCATAGCTTCAACTTTTTGCTCAAAATCCCCTTTGATTTGCGAGCGGTAAATGTATAACTTATTGAGAATATCATCGATTTGTTCTGGTAAGAAGTTTTCCAACCATTGCCGCAAACGCTTGGCAAATGTTGGGGATTTGCCATTGGTTGATATTCCAATTTTTAAATTTCCTTTTGTGACGATGCTCCCCATATAAAAATCACATTGTGAAGGGCTATCGGCTACATTGACCAAGATGTTTTTTTCTCTACAGTCTGCAAATACCTTTTGGTTCACTTCAGGGCTATCGGTTGTTGCAATGACAATATATGCGTTTTCCAGATCGCTTTTTTTGTATTTGTCTTGGATATAATTGATTTTCTTTCCTTTGATAAACGATGCTGTTTCCTCGCGCAACATTGGACTGACGATTGTGACACGACTTTCAGGAGAGGATTTGAATATAAAACTCAATTTTTCAAGTGCAACATAACCGCCTCCAACGATGAGGATATGGAGTTGAGTGGTTTTTAAAAATATCGGGTAGAGTGGATTCGACATTACACAAGCTGAGGGATTGATGTGGTCGATACAAGCTTGCACACATTGTCAACTACCGCATGCCCAACGATAATCAACGCAGGGCTTTGCAAGTCGTGTTTGACCACATCTTGAACAAGATTCCCCAAATTGGTAACATGGTGCTTTTCATTTGGTAAGGTGCCATTTTGAACAATCGCTACAGGGTAGTCTTCAGGTTTGTGTTTGAGCAGTTCTGTTTGGATGTCTTTGATTTTTGTCATTCCCATCAAAATCACAATGGTAGCAGATGATTGAGCGGCATGTTTGATATCTTCAGAAATCTCGCCCTTGCAAGTATGTCCAGTAGTTACCCAGATGCTTTCGTATTCACAGCGTCTTGTCAATGGGATTTGATGTTGTGCCGCAATGCCAGAGTAAGAAGAAATTCCTGGGATTACCTGCGTTTGTATACCAAAAAATGAGGCGTATTCAATCTCTTCAGCAGCGCGGGCAAATACACTGACATCACCCCCCTTTAGACGAACAACATGCTTTCCTTTTTGAACATTGGACACGATGAGCTTATTGATTTCAGACTGCGAATATGCGTGTTGTCCTTTTCGTTTGCCAACATAATGTTTTTCAGCAATTGGATTTGAATCTAAGAGTTGCTTGTTGACCAAGGCATCGTACAAAATCAGGTCAGCATCCGCAATGGTCCGCAACCCTTTGACCGTTATCAAGTCTGGATCACCTGGCCCAGCACCAACAAGAGAAAGCATTCCTTTATCTGGCATCAGCTTCGTTTTTAATCCAATTCAAAATGGCCTTTGCGTTTGCGATATAGTCTTTGGCAAAGGCGTTTGTATTGTCGTTGTTCTCTATGGCCTTTACAGCATCATGGAAAGAGAGTCCGAGATCTGTTTCGCAACTTGGAAAATGTTCGCCAAACGCAACAATAATCGAATGGTGAGAATTTATTCGTGCTTGAACGGTAGTTAGAATTGCTTTTGCTCCCCGAATGAGTGCAGAGTATCCGAAATAGACTGCATTGGAAACTTGTCCGTCTGCAAGTGCACTTTTGGCATTTTCGAGAAACTCTTCGGCATCAAATAGCAAGGTTTGTACAAGGTCAATGGTTACCCCAGCACATTCGCCAACTCCGATTGCTTTTTCGTAAAGTTGCTCATTCCCCCAATCGATAAAGTCTTCTGGTTGAAGGTTGTCAACCTCACTAAAATGCTTGAGGTTTTGATAAAAATAATCGGAACCTACGCGCTGGTAATAGGTCATAAACGATTCACCAGATTTACGGTGGTGATTTTCAAAGTCAATCAATAGCCAACGCAATACATCTGGTGTTCGTTTTGAGGGCACCTTGAGTACTTTATCTGCAAAATGACCGTCTGCATTGCCCAAAGCACCACCTCCCAGAAGGATTTGCGTAGCAGGAGCGATTTTTCCGTTTGACTTTAATGTCATTCCCTGAAAGCCGATATCGGCAATGGTATGCTGCCCACAGGCATTCATGCAGCCACTGATTTTTATACTGATTTTGTGATTGTCGATGAGTTGTTGAAATTCATGCTCAAGGACATGCTGAAGTTCTTTTGCAAGCCCCATACTGCTGGCTATTCCTAAGTTACAGGTGTCTGTTCCCGGACATGCCACAATATCATTAATCCGATCAAAACCAATTCGATCCAAGTTGATGTTGACGAGGACTTCATATAATGCTTCTAGGTTTTCGATTTGAATGGAACGCAATAAGATTCCTTGATTGACGGTGAATCTGGCATCTTCTCCGCAGAAAGTATCGATTACCCCAGCCAATTTTCTTGCGGTTTGGGTAGGCAAGTCACCTGTTTGAATACAGAGCCCTACAGCTACTAAACCCTTTTGTTTTTGCGGAAATACATTTGCATTCTTCCATCTTTCAAATGATTCTTTCGCACTGTTTGAAGTGATTGGATAATGCGTGGTATCAGCGATTTTATGTTCAACATATTGAATCGGGTAGGAGACTGTTGAGGTTTCCCGTTCCATTAGCTGTACCTTTTCTACAAATGCATCAAAGCCCAATTCTTTGATCAGAAATTTGAGTCGTGCTTTATTCCTTCTGTTTCGTTCCCCAAATCTGTCAAACAAGCGCAAAATCGCTTCACTGACTGGTATGATTCGGTCGACAGGTAGAAAGTCATACAGGCAATCTGCCAGACGAGGTTGCGAGCCAATACCACCTCCGACAACTACCTTAAAGCCATGTTGTTCATCCTTTATTATCGGGATAAATCCAATGTCATGTACAAACGTATAGGCGTGATCCTCCTTTGAACTCGAAAATGCGATTTTGATTTTACGTCCCATATCTTGACAAATGGGATTGCGTAAAAAATAGCTAAAGAATGCCTGTGCATACGGACTCACATCAAAGGGCTCATCTGGGTCAATTCCAGCAAATGGGGAAGCTGTTACATTGCGTACCGTATTCCCACAGGCCTCCCTGAGGGTGATATCGTCTTTCTCCAATTCCGCCCAAAGCTGCGGGGTTTTTTCCAAATCAACATGATGAATTTGGATGTCCTGACGCGTTGTGATATGGAGATTCCCATTTGAATATCGGTCTGCAACATCAGAGATTCTCAACAGTTGTTTGGATGAGAATTTCCCATAAGGAATTTTAATTCGCACCATCTGAACTCCTTGCTGACGCTGACCATATACGCCCCTTGCCAGACGAAGACTTCTAAATTTTTCTTCATCGATGTTGTTGTTTTTAAAGGCAAAAATCTTTTGCTCCAGATCAATAATATCTTTGGCAACAACTGGGTTTTCAATCTCTGTTCTAAAGCTTTCCACTGTTTATCGAATAAAGCCAACCCCAGCGGTGTTGTTGGTTAAAAAATCAATGAGTATAAACGCGCCCAGTCCTTTATTTTTATGAAAGGGCTGATGTACGATTTCTTGGGCAGTTATCAGCTCTATTGCTCCAATGTCATTTAATCCAAGAGAGCTTGTGGGCTCGGGTTGGAGGTTTTCCAGTTCCAAGCGATGACTGATTGATTTGATCTTGATTTGAACCTTTTGAATCCCCAATTGCAACCAGTATTTTGCGCCAGGGATTAGATTCGTATCCTGCATCCAACACACTTCGGCGCGAAGTTGTTTGGAAACTTGCAGGTCATTCTCAGCACTGACGATTGAATTTCCACGAGAAATGTCAATTTCATCTTCAAGTAAGATGGTAGTGCTTTCGCCTTCTTTTGTCTTCCCGACGGGGACGCCATACTTTTCAATGCTTTTGATTTGACTGGAGCGTCCACTTGGGTAAACCAGAATCTTATCACCCACTTGAAAAGAGCCAGAATTAACCTTGCCAGCAAACCCTCTGTAGTCGTGATGTTGTTCGGTTTTTGGACGCAATACATGTTGTACTTGCAAAACGTTGTCTTCTTGCAAGGAGCTTATTGTAGGGAGTTTTTCTAGGATTTCAAGCAGAGTCGATGAATGGTACCAACTCATCTGTTCTGATGCAGAGGTCACATTGTCTCCCAGCAAAGCGGATATCGGAACAAAATCAATCGTTTTTACATCCATGGACGCACTTTGAAGCCACGATTCGATTTGTTTTTTGATTTCTTCATATCGATTTTGGTCAAAATCGACGAGGTCCATTTTATTAATTGCAAAAACCAAATGCTGAATTCCGAGCAAACGGTTGATATACAAATGGCGTCTGGTTTGCTCAACCATGCCTTTTCTAGCGTCTAGCAACAAGATCGAAGCTTGCGCAGTTGAAGCACCTGTTACCATATTACGCGTATATTCTACATGACCAGGTGAATCTGCAATGATAAATCGTCGGGTTGGCGTGGAAAAGAAAATGTGGGACACATCTATGGTAATTCCTTGTTCTCTTTCGGTGAGCAAGCCATCTGTGGCTAAGGATAAATCCAAATAATCAAAACCTCTCGATTCGCTTTTGACTTTGATGTGCTCCAACTGATCTGACTTTAAAGAATCAGTTTCATATAAAAGCCGTCCAATCAGGGTACTTTTACCATCATCAACACTCCCTGCGGTTGCTATTTTTAAAATATCCATATTAAAAGTATCCGATTTTTTTACGTTCTTCCATTGCACCTTCTGATCGTTTGTCATCAATTCGTGCTCCTCGCTCTGAAAATGACGAGCTGCTGATTTCGTGTATGATATTATCGAGTTCAAAAGCATCAGACAAGACCGCTGCGGTACAAGTCATATCCCCAACCGTTCGAAAACGAACGTTGGCGGTAATGACCTCGTCATTCTCTCCAATCTGAATAAAATCAGAGTAGGGCATCCACAATCCATCTCTGTTAAAGACCTTTCTTTCGTGCGCATAATAAAGCGACGGGATTTGTATTTGCTCTCTTTGTATGTAGTTCCATACGTCTAGCTCTGTCCAATTGCTAATCGGAAATACACGAACATTTTCGCCATTGTGAATGTTTCCGTTTAACATGTCAAACAGCTCAGGGCGTTGTAGCTTTTCATTCCATTGCCCAAAATCATCGCGAACAGAGAAAACACGCTCTTTTGCCCTTGCTTTTTCCTCATCTCTTCTTGCTCCGCCAATACAAGCATCGAATTTGTGCTTTTCGATCAAATTCAAAAGAGTCGTGGTTTGCAGAGAGTTTCGACTCGCATATCGACCCGATTCGTCTTGAGAGAGACCAGCATCAATATCGTCTTGTACATATCCAACAATCAATTTGGCGCCAAGTGAATTGACAAGATGATTCCTAAACGCTATGGTTTCGGGGAAGTTGTGACCCGTATCGACATGAACCAAAGGGAAAGGGATTTTTGAGGGCGCAAAAGCTTTTTCAGCCAAGCGGACAAGGGTGATCGAGTCTTTCCCACCTGAAAACAGCAAGCAGGGATTGTCAAATTGACCTGCTGCCTCTCTCATGATGTATATGGATTCTTCTTCTAAATGTTGTAATACGTCCATCGATTAATTGTTTGTTTTGTGTAAGCCACATTCTTTGTGACTGGATTCCCACCACCAACGTCCAGCACGTGGGTCCTCACCCTGTGTAATGGCTCGAGTGCAAGGCGCACAGCCAATGCTGATATAGCCCTTTTGGTGTAGGTTATTTTGCGGAATATTGAACGACTCGATATAGTCCAAAACCTCTTGATATGACCAATGCAATAACGGATTAAACTTGATGATATCAAACTGGGAGTCATAGGCAAAGACTGTAAAATCAGATCGGTTGGCCGACTGTTCACTACGCAAGCCCGTAACCCAAACAGAGTAGGGTTGGAGTGCTCGCCGTAAGGGGTTGATTTTCCGAACAGCACAACAGTCTTTTCGATTTTGAACCGATTCATAAAAGCCATTAATCCCCTGATTGGAAACCAATTCTTCAACCTCTTTATCATTTGGAAAAAAGCTTTGAATGGGTTTGTTGTATTTTTTTTGTGTTGTGGACAAAACGTCGTAGGTCTCTTGAAACAATCGTCCTGTGTCTAGGGTAAAGACATCAATAGGCAGCTGATTTCTAAATATATAATCTGTCAAAACCTGATCTTCTTGACCAAGCGATGAGGAAAAGCAGGTTTTTCCCAATTTTGCATCTGTAACCATGGCGAACAAATCGGATAAGTCTTTTGACTGACTCACTGCATCGTTCAAAGACTGAACCCGCTCAAGGATGGCTATTTCTTTGTTTTCCCCCATGAAAATCTATTCCAGGCACGTTCGTGCACAACATAAAGCCCCATTTTGGTAATGAGTTCAATCATTCCAATTGACAAGGCAAAGTCAATCTGTCCGGTCACAAAGTAGGAGATGAGGATGGTGTCAATTGTACCAATGATACGCCAACTCACCGATTTGATAAAGCTTCTTGAAAGCTTTTCCTTTCCGATGCTTTGCTTTTGTGTGTTTGGTTTTAAAAATATGCGTTCTACTAGCATTTTTCTTGATTCAATCAGTTGCAAATATACAGTTTAAATTCAATATCCTACTAAGTTAGTAGGATTTATATTAAATTTTTATGTTTTATATTTGATTGTGATTTCAAAAAAGTGCAAATACGCTTTAAAAGCCTTGCTTTATATCTCCAAAAATAGTGGGGGAAAAGCCATATTGACATCTTCAATTGCACAAGACGAAAACATTCCGAGAAAGTTTTTGGAGAGTATATTGCGCACTCTTCGAAACAATCAGATTTTATACAGTAAACGTGGAAAGGAGGGGGGGTTTTTGTTGTTGCGAGACCCAAAAGAGATTTACATTGTTGAGATTATGCGAATCATGGACGGACCTGTAGCCATGTTGCCTTGTGTGTCGCTAAACTACTATCAATCCTGCGAGGAATGCGACGAGAAAAACTGTGCGATTAAAGGCATGTTTGAAACGATCAGAGATAAGACCTTAGAAGTTCTAGGTGGTACAAGCTTACACGACCTCAATCAGCAATGATCACAAGATCACCATTTGCACATCGATTCATTTAAAGTTTACGCAAAGCCTTGTAGTGATCACTCGCATATAGTAGTGCATTGTATGCATTGACAACCCCTCCTGTTTTTGAAATGGCATCCATGGTGGTTTGTACGCGGTCATAACCCAGCTCTAACTCATAGTCGATTTTAACCACAGACTCCATCAACACTTTCCGTACGGCTTTAGGTGATAACTTTGGATAATAAGACAGAATAAGGGCAGCAACCCCCGAAACTGATGGGGCAGCCATCGAAGTCCCACTCAAGGCCTCGTATTGATTGCTTGGCACTGGGGCATAAATCACTGCTCCAGGGGCAAACAAGTCGAGATTGTAATTTCCATAATTTGAAAAAGGAGCAATCATCAATGGATTTTTAACGGGGCCAATTGCGCCAATGGTGATAAAATTAGATGAAACTTCTGGTTCGTTTTGAAAGTTGTCATTCGGGTAGCTAAACACTTCGTCTATATTAGCACCGTCATTTCCAGCAGCATTGACCAGTAAGACCCCCTTGGACTCTGCATACACAACGGCTTCTCTGACTTTGTCACTGTGCGGAGAAAAATCTTTCCCAAAGCTCATATTGATAATTTGCGCACCATTGTCAGCGGCGTATCTGATAGAGAGTGCAACGTCCTTGTCATACTCGTCACCTTCGTTGGGAACGGCACGTAAACACATGATTTTAGCAGTTGAAGAAACCCCATCCATGCCTAGGTTGTTGTTACGGACTGCCGCAATAATTCCAGCTACATGAGTGCCGTGTAACTCGTCGTCACTTTTTGGCGTGACATCTCCGTCTCCATAAAACTGTTGTGAAAAGTCATCTGGATCATCTCCAGTCGTGCGGGCATTATAACCGAGTTGTTTTGCTTGCTTGACATCATTTTCATAATAATAAAGATCGCTTGCTAGGTTCTTCTCGATTAGCGGTAGCGTATCTTGAACCCCTTCTTTGGAGATCATCTCTGCATACTTTTCAATGGCGAGGTCTTTATTTTCAAAATCAGTTCCTTTTTTCAAAAGTCGAATCAATTCGTATTGATCTCCAGTGGAATCCCCAAGAAAGTTCCAACCATGAATATCATCTACATAACCATTACCATCATCGTCAATGCCATTGTCTGGAACTTCATCTTCATTGACCCAAATGGACGCATTGAGATCTTCATGTTTGATGTCGATTCCCGTATCTATCACAGCGACAACTACGGTTTTCCCTTCTTTGTCTTGCAAAAGTTCGTCATAAACTCTACGAACACTCATGCCAGGAAAGTTTTCAGATTTGATGTCTGCATGTTGCCACTCGTTTACTTGTTCCCAATCCACGATTTTAGTAGATGGGACAGCCAACTGACCAATCGGATTGCCAGTAAATTGTAAGGTGCTACATGAGGTGAAGACGAGGGCGACCAAAGCATGGAGAAGAATTGAATTTTTCATTGGGATATTCATTATATTTTAAACAAAGATAAACGAAGTTAATAGAAAACACCCTTTTAAATAAATCTAAAATCAGATTCATTATTTCGAAAGAACTAGACATATCAAATTGTCGTGTTGAATCTATGGTTGAATGGGTTTTGTAAGAAAAAAAAGGGCTGTATATTTGCACCCATTGGAGAAATGGCAGAGTGGTCGAATGCGGCGGTCTTGAAAACCGTTGAGGGTCACACCTCCGGGGGTTCGAATCCCTCTTTCTCCGCTGTTAAAAACCAGGTGCAATTGCACTTGGTTTTTTTTGTGCTTGCTGAATTATGACTAACTTTACTACAAATCATATATGCAAAACGCCTACGACATTCTTCTTCTTATCGGTGCCGGTGTTTTTGCTGGCTTTGTTAATACCATTGCGGGTGGCGGATCGCTACTAACGCTTCCTCTTTTGATTTTTATGGGGCTTCCTCCAGCCGTGGCAAACGGAACAAATCGAATTGCCATTGTTGTTGCGACTCTTTCGGCCAATATCGGCTACGCATCAAAGAAGGTGGTTACCTATCCCTTTAGCATCTATTTGGGAGTCTCTGCGCTGTTTGGGGCTATACTCGGTGCAAGGATTGCCATTGAAATCGATGGAGCGGTTTTCAATCGAATCCTTGCCATTATCATGATTATGGTGGTGCTGATTATGGTTTTTAAACCGAAAATGGCTGACCACTTATCCCAAGAGAGAACCACTGGAAAACATCTAGTGATCAGCTTAGTCGCATTCTTTTTTATCGGCATATACGGCGGCTTTATCAATGCTGGTATCGGCTTTATCATCATGCTGTTCCTAAATATCTTTAATCGTATGAACCTCGTACGAGTCAATGCAGCCAAAGTTGGCGTGGCCTTTATCTATACCATTGGTGCCTTGACGACTTTTGCTCTGAGTGGAAACGTAAACTGGCTATATGGTTTGATTTTGGCTATTGGTACTTCAGTTGGCGCTTGGACTGCTTCTCGATTTTCTGTCGATAGAGGGGAAGGGTTTATCAAACTAGTTATGATTTTGATGGTGGTGTTTATGGCGCTAAAACTGTGGCTTTCTCAATAGCCGACGTACTCCACGATTTCTAAACCATAACCCGCCAAACCAACCCGCTTGATTTGATCGCTATTGGACAATAGAGAGAGCTTTTGAATCTTTAACTGATGTAGAATTTGCGCACCGATTCCAAAGTCTTTCTCATCCATCGTCGGCGTTGAATTCTCCGCGCTGTCTGGCTTGATTTCATGCAAAATCTCAACAGATTTAATTGAATCTATCTTATTGATAAACAGCATACAAGAATATTTGTTATCAATTAATTGTTTAAATATATTATCCATCTCATTTTCGTCATTTCCTTGTAAAGATTGGAGAATATTTTGGGTCATATTCAGCGACTGAATTCGGGTGAGTACCTTATCCTTTTCACTCCAGTTCCCTCTTGTCAATGCGATATGGATTTGCTGGTTTGTATTTTGCTTAAACGCTTGCAGTTGAAAGGTTCCGTACTTGGTTTCTAGGGGATAGTCTTCCACTTTTTCCACCAAACTATCAAACTTCATTCGGTAGGCGACCAATGACTCAATGGAAACCAATTTGAGTTGGAGTTCATCAGCGATCACACGCAGTTCGGGCAATCTTGCCATTGTTCCATCCGAATTCATGATTTCGACGATAACACCTGCGGGTTTAAATCCAGCTAATCGTGCAAAGTCTATTGCAGCTTCTGTGTGTCCCGTACGTCGTAAAACACCACCTTCTTTGGCAGTCAATGGAAACACATGTCCTGGACGTATAAAATCCTCTGGTTTGGCTTGCTCATCAATCAAATGTTTGACCGTTTTTGATCGATCTGCGGCTGAAATCCCCGAAGTGACGCCATTTCCTTTTAAATCCACAGAAACCGTAAAAGCCGTTCCCATCGGGTCTGTATTGTTATTCACCATGGGGTAGAGGTCGAGTTTTCGACAATAGGATTCTGTGATTGGCGTACAGATTAGTCCTCGTCCGTGTTGCGCCATAAAATTGATCATTTCAGGCGTGACACACTCAGCTGCTGCAATAAAGTCTCCTTCATTTTCTCTGTTTTCATCATCGACCACGACAATGATTTTGCCATTTTTGATATCGGCAATGGCATCTTCTACAGTATCAAATCGTACAGAATCGGGCATGGGCTAATTTTTGGCAAATATACGTCGAACAGATGATGCTTGGCGCAAAAAGACCTGCCAAAGCTCCATAAACTTTGCGGTGAAGTTGCTAAACCCAAACATTCCTTTGTCTGCACGTGCGCGCCGAATGACAATGAGCGACAACCCAAACAATACGATTGTGGGAAAGGTAGTTCCCATAAATGGCGTAATACTCCCATCTTCAGCACTGTTTTTAAAGAATGTCCCTGCAAAATGATAACTCAAAAAGATCAATAAAGCCAAAACTACGGGTAAGCCAAATCCTCCTTTTCGAATCAAGGCACCGAGCGGTGCGCCAATCAAAAACATCAGCAACACAGAGAAAGCGATGATAAATTTGTCGTAGTACCAGATTTTGTGAAGGTTGATCACCTTCTTTTTAAAGAAAAAGGTTTTCTTTTGTGCTTCTAGGTTGGAGTCCAGCGTATTGAGCTTGCTTTTGACCTGTCTGCTTATTGACTTTTTTGCATAAACAGGATATTTTGCAAGATGATCTGTAAGACCTTCGTAAACGACCTTTTCATCTTTTGCGGTTGAGTGAATTGCTTTAACTCCTGTTCGTATATAGGTTGTTTTGGCATAGCTCACTTTGTCATTGCTGTAGATACCTTGCAAGGAGTCGATGCTAAAACTCAGTTTGTCGATGTCTTGCATTTTATAGGTGTTGGTGTACTTGGTTTCACTCAAGTCAACATTGTTAAAATCCCGTAAATCGATATTCATCGTGTAGGTTCCAAATGATACTCGACTATGGGGATAGCGTTTTTTACGACGATCAGCTCGTTTGGGTCTTAATTCTTCGTAGCGATTGCCATTTTTTAATACCAACTGAATCCCATCTGAAAAATCAGCATTCTTGAGCTCTCCTTCTTCAGACTTCACAACAACAGTATTTTTTAAGTCAGCTTGTTTTTGGTGGATAATCACATCGGTTAAAAAGCGGTCATTTGAGCCGTATTTGTCCTGAACTTTGATATTGCTTTCTCCCAGATCGTTAAAAACCCCTTCTGAAATCGCCAAGGCGGGCTTGATTTTCGCCAGATTCTTTCGCAGGTTATAGGATTTAAATTCCGCATAAGGTACTAAGGTATTGGCGACATAAAAGGCAATCCCACTCAATAGCACAGATACGACAAACACACTGCGCATGGCACGTGTAAGCGATATCCCAGCAGATTTCAAGGCAGCAAACTCATAGTGCTCTGCCAAACTCCCATAGGTCATAATGGATGCCAGCAACACCGTTAATGGCAATACGAGCGGAATTAATTTGGGAGAATAATACAGTAAAAACCGCAATAAAACGGTAATGTCCAGCCCTTTACCAGCAAACTCATCGATAAATACCCATACCGTCTGCACCACGAAAATCAGCATCAAAATGAAGAAGAAGCTAAAAAACGTACGCAGAAAAGAGAAAAGGATGTAGCGATCAAGTACTGGCATATCTAAAACCTATCGATATAGTAGTTTGCATAATTGTCCTCGTCAAACACAAAGGTTTTGGGCGCAATCGGGGTATTGGCAGCAAATTCTTCTACCGTAAATGTGGTATCTGTTCCATTGATCCCCAAATCAATGATTTTATACAACTGTTTGCTAGCGGTATCAATCCCGAGTAATAGGTATTTGGATTGGCTTTCAGCTTGGGTTGGAATGAGCTTGATATAGCGAATATCACGACCCGACACGCGTTGCGCAATATCCCATTGCAACAAATAACCCTCTTTGTGAAATTCAAAAATATCAAGTGGGTTGAGGGGGTTGTCTAGAGACGATTCGTCTTGTACGATCACTTCTTCGTTCAAGTCATCAATCGTATAAATGGAAGTCCCATCAAAGAGTTGTTGGATTCCCATTATCGTGAGCTTATACTTGTCATTGGCAACAAGAATTGTCCCTTCTTCTTTCTGTGAAATTCCCTCACTAGCATTGTCCAACTGATAGGCAAAGGTCATCGACATGGTTTCAAAACCGGCATATACCTCACTGACTTGGTCCAAAAGTTGTCTAGCACGTTGGTCGCTTTGGGAAAACCCCACAAATGCGATAAAAAACAGGACAAAGGCGGATTTGATATTCTTATTGTTCATTCTCTAAAAATTCATGTAAGGCGATAATGTCTCTAAACATAACTTCACGGGCTTTACTACCCTCAAAAGGCCCAACGATGCCTGCAGCTTCCAACTGGTCAACGATTCGTCCAGCACGGTTATACCCTAATTTCAGCTTGCGTTGCAACAAAGATGCCGAACCTTGTTGGGCATTGACCACAACTTCGGCTGCTTCTCTAAACATCGGGTCTCGATCGTCGATATTGTTGTCCAACCCGCTTTTTTGTTCTTCACCTTTATACTCTGGCAATTGATGTGCACTGGGGTAAGCACGCTGTGAGCCAATAAAGTCCGTGAGCTTTTCAACCTCTGGAGTGTCAACAAAAGCACACTGCAAGCGGATAAGCTCATTTCCTTGCGTAAATAGCATATCCCCACGTCCGATGAGTTGCTCGGCACCACCACTGTCTAAAATCGTTCGAGAATCGATTCTTGACGTTACCCGAAAGGCAACACGCGCAGGGAAGTTGGCTTTAATCACTCCCGTAATCACATTGACCGATGGGCGCTGTGTAGCGATTATCAAATGAATCCCTACAGCACGTGCGAGTTGTGCCAAACGCGCAATGGGAGCTTCCACTTCCTTGCCAGCAGTCATAATCAGATCGGCAAACTCATCCACAATCAATACCAAGTAGGGGAGAAAAGCATGACCGTCATTGGGGTTGAGCTCCCGTTTTTTAAAGCGTTTGTTGTACTCCTTTATGTTGCGACACATCGCATTTTTGAGCATATTGTATCGATTGTCCATTTCAATACACAAGGAGTTTAGTGTATTGATCTCCTGACGGTTGTCGGTAATAATCGCATCCTCTACGTCGGGGAGTTTGGCGAGGTAATGCCGTTCAATTTTGTTGTACAGTGTGAGTTCCACTTTTTTGGGGTCAACCAAGACAAACTTGATTTCGGCAGGATGTTTTTTGTAGAGCAGCGAACTCAATATGGTATTGAGTCCAACCGATTTCCCTTGTCCAGTTGCAC